>Ga0233429_1000138_pt1 | contig 140380 bp, 119 predicted proteins | sample SI_118_April2016_3_FD_179879 | JGI IMG/M metagenome (GOLD analysis project Ga0233429, IMG submission 179879) | Seawater microbial communities from Saanich Inlet, British Columbia, Canada - SI_118_April2016_135_MG | ecosystem: Environmental > Aquatic > Marine > Inlet | place: Canada: British...
AACTCAGGTTCATCGCATGCGCAGAAAGGAGGTTGATCCTGCAGCTCTTCTGCCCAATACCATTGATCGAGCTCTTCTGTAAGCTGTTTTCCTTGTCTTCGGTAGGTGGGGTTTTCGGGGGCTTACGCAGCAACTAACAATGAGTGGCATCAGGTCACATCTCTGGCAGGAAAATACCCAAAGAAGAAACGCCCATGGCGCATATATCCCACTGCTTTAGCAAACTACGAGGAGGACATGAACATACTCGGTCGTACATTATTGAAGGCAATGGCCAGCAAAGAATATGACGCAGCAACAGCTTTAATCAAGGCTGGCGCTCCTCCTTGGCATGTCTACGCCAGTAGTTTTGCACGAGAAGATCGTCCTGATTCGGATTACAATGAGGCCAATTTGGCCAGACACAGAGTCTACCTCAAGCATAACACCAAAAAAGAACTTTATGGCTGTGGCGCGGTACATCTTGCCGTACAGGCCGGTAAGCTTGAATTAGTGAAGCTATTACTCCACCATAAAGCAAATCCGAGCATGCAGTGCACCTATGCGAAAACGACCCAACGCAAAAATTCATATCCCAACTTTGATCACCTCCACCCAGCACCGTTGCAGCTTGCTCTTGCTCTTGCTCTTGATAGCAAAACTCATAAAGAGAGAAACGACATCATCTGGAGCCTGCTTGATGCTGGCGCAGCGATGAAAAGAACGACGGACCCATCAATGTCAAAGATCATCGCTTCCTTTGGCAAATTACCTATACCCAAAAAGAAGAAACAATGGGCATGCCTTGAAAAAGTCATAGAAGCCGAAAATGCAGATCCGAAAAAAGTATATCTTGATATTTATAAGAGAGCAGCTGAGGCGAATAACCTCAATGCACTCAATTACTTATGCTCTTTTTATGACCATTATTTAGATCCATTGCACTGCGCAATATTAGACCACCTCCACTTAAAAACTTCCGCCGACGAGATTACCGCGCTTTTCCAAGACAACAACAAGGAAAAAACACGTGTCACCCTCACTGCCCAAGATCTTGACGGCTACACCCCCATTCAGGTTGCTGCAAATAAAGGGAAATGGGATGTCGTCAAAGCGATTGCAGAGACGCAATCTACCGACAGCAAGGATCAAGCAAAATATGGCCTAACTTTATTGCAGGCAATGGCCAGCAAAGAATATGACGCAGCAACAGCTTTAATCAAGGCTGGCGCTCCTCCTTGGCATGTCTACGCCAGTAGTTTTGCACGAGAAGATCGTCCTGATTCGGATTACAATGAGGCCAATTTGGCCAGACACAGAGTCTACCTCAAGCATAACACCAAAAAAGAACTTTATGGCTGTGGCGCGGTACATCTTGCCGTACAGGCCGGTAAGCTTGAATTAGTGAAGCTATTACTCCACCATAAAGCAAATCCGAGCATGCAGTGCACCTATGCGAAAACGACCCAACGCAAAAATTCATATCCCAACTTTGATCACCTCCACCCAGCACCGTTGCAGCTTGCTCTTGCTCTTGATAGCAAAACTCATAAAGAGAGAAACGACATCATCTGGAGCCTGCTTGATGCTGGCGCAGCGATGAAAAGAACGACGGACCCATCAATGTCAAAGATCATCGCTTCCTTTAGCCAATTACCTATACCCAAAAATAAGGAACAGTGGGCATACCTTGAAAAAGTCATAAACAACGCCGAAAAACCAACAAAACCTCAAACCTATCTTCGTTTTTATAGAGCGGCTGTTGAGCAGAAGAATACAACGGCACAAGCATTCTTGCTCAAAGTTATCCCTGATTCGCTAGCATTGCACTGTGCTCTTATAAGCGACAATCTGGAAAAAGCTCAAACTATATTTACTAAATGTAAAACAAAAGAAGACATCCATCTCACAATTAAAGATGAGCGTGGATATAGCAGTCAAGATGGCGCCAACTTCGACTGAGAATATATCTGAGTTTATGGCCTTGTTAAAAGAGAAACTTTCGGGCCGTAGTCAGTATGGCCCTGGGCTATGGAACAGCCCTAACCGCCAATCTAACGACGACGCGGCCACCCATCAGAACAAGCTATAATGTCACCTCGCAGAGCAAAGCATCCACTTTCTAAGAAGGCGGATGCTTTGCAGCATGCCGCCGCTTCAAATCAACATAATGCGTCGCACTATACCGAAGAAACGTTTTCTCCTCATCCGTTAAAGCGCGAACTTGTTTGACAGGTGAGCCGACGTATAAATAACCCGACTCCAAGGTTTTGCCGGGGGGCACTAGGGCGTGTGCGCCGATGATGATGTCATCTTCGATCACCGCATCATCCAGTACGGTGGCGTGCATGCCGATCAAGCAGCGGTTGCCTACGGTGCATGCGTGTAGCACGGCGGCGTGGCCTACGGTGACTTCGTCGCCAATGATCAATGGCGAGCCTTCTTCGTTGTATTCGCCGTAATGCGTGACGTGTAATACCGAGCCATCTTGAATATTGGTTTTTGCGCCAATGCGGATGCGATGTACATCACCGCGAATCACGGTCATTGGCCAGATGGAACAATCTTCGCCTAGCTCCACGTCACCTACGACTAGCGCCATGTCATCCACATAAACACTTTCGGGAATCACGGGGGTGAAGTTTTCGAACGATCTTACGGCCATGTTAAAACCACCTTGCCTGACTGGCCTGATAGCATAGCATCAAAGCCTTGTTGAAAATCATCAATGGCGAATTGGTGCGTGATGACCGGTGAGACATCCAAACCACTTTGTAACATCGCAATCATCGTGTACCACGTGCCAAACATTTCTCGGCCATAAATGCCTTTGATAAATAAACCTTTGAAAATCACCTGCTCCCAATCAAGCGGCGCTTGGTTGGGTAAAAGCCCTAGCAAAGCAACATTGCCGCCGTGGACCATGTGATGAAGCATTTGGTTCAGAGCCTGAGGGTTGCCTGACATCTCTAGTCCAACATCAAAACCTTCGGTCATGTTCAAATCGTCCATGACATCTTTGAGCACTGTGTTTTTGATATTGACGGTGCGCGTTGCGCCCATTTGCTTTGCGAGCGCTAAGCGATAATCATTCACATCAGTAATGACGACATGACGTGCGCCAGCATGTTTTGCGACAGCAACGGCCAGCATGCCCACGGGGCCTGCGCCGGTGATTAACACATCTTCACCCACGAGATTAAACGATAAGGCGGCATGCACGGCATTGCCCAATGGATCTAAAATACTCGCTACATCATCGCTAATGGCTTCAGGAATAGGATAGGCGTTTTTCGCGGGGATCACTAAATACTCAGCAAACGAACCTTGGCGATGCACACCCACGCCGATAGCGTTACGACACAAATGCTGACGGCCTGCGCGACAATTTCTGCAATAGCCGCAGGTAATATGCCCCTCGCCAGAAACACGGTCACCGACATGAAAGCCTGCCACCTCATCGCCCATGGCTTCGACCACACCGACATATTCGTGACCCACGATCATCGGCACAGGAATTGTTTTTTGCGCCCATTCATCCCATTGGTAAATATGCACATCTGTGCCACAGATCGCTGTCTTTTTAATTTTGATTAACAAATCATTGGGCCCAACCGCGGGCACGGGCGCCTGCTGTAGCCAGATACCTGGCTCGGCTTTAAGCTTCGCTAACGATTTCATTGATCACTCCAAGTTCTCGACCCACTTTGGCAAATGCTGCAATCGCGCGGTCTAAATCGTCTCTTGTTAATCCTGCTGACATTTGCACGCGAATCCGTGCTTTTTCTTTGGGTACCACAGGGAAAGAAAACGCGATGACATAAATGCCTTCTTGCAACATTTTGTCTGCCATGGTTTTCGCGAGCATAGCATCACCCAACATAACAGGAATGATCGGATGAACGCCTGGTACTAAATCAAATCCGAGCTTGTCCATTTCATGACGGAAATACTCGCTGTTTTCGCGCAGTTGTTTTCTTAAGGCGCCACCTGTTTTTAACATTTTTAACACTTCTAGGGAGGTTGCTGCGATGACAGGTGCCAAGCTATTAGAAAATAAGGACGGGCGTGAACGTTCTCTTAACCATGTGACAATGGTCTTGCTCGCGCTTGTATAACCACCGGATGCGCCACCCAACGCTTTACCCAACGTACCCGTGATAATATCAACACGATCCATCACGCCACAATGTTCCGGCGTGCCACAACCATGCTCACCCACAAAGCCCACGGCATGTGAATCATCAACCATCACTAACGCATCGTATTTTTCAGCTAAATCACAAATACCTTTTAGGTTCGCAATAATGCCATCCATAGAAAAGACACCATCGGTACAAATTAAACGGAAGCGGCAATCTTGCGCTTCTTTCAATTTGGTTTCGAGGTCTTCCATGTTGTTGTTTTTATAACGGAAACGTTTTGCTTTGCACAGCCGTACACCATCGATGATACTGGCATGATTCAATTCATCACTAATGATCGCATCTTCTGCGCTCAATAAGGTTTCAAACAAGCCCGTATTAGCATCAAAACACGAGGAATATAAAATGGTGTCTTCTTTACCAAGGAATTCACTGATCGCGCTTTCGAGTTCTTTATGCACTGATTGTGTACCGCAGATAAACCGCACCGATGCCATGCCATAACCGTAACGATCCAGTGAGGTTTTCGCTGTTTCAATCAGATCTTTATTATCCGCTAATCCCAGGTAGTTATTCGCACATAAGTTCAACACCTCATCACCATTCGCAACATCAATGTTCGCACGCTGCGGCGAGGTAATCACACGTTCGCCTTTGTAGAGGCCGCTGGTTTTGAGCTTTGCTATTTCTTCTGATAAGAAAGCGTTCATTTTTTTTGACATGGAGATCTCCAAAAGGGTTAAAAATCGTGGGGGCAGTATAGCATAGCAGCAACGGAAAAACAGAACGGTTGTCTCACTCGTAATGCGTCCACATGCGAATCACCGAGCATCCATTCTACCATTCTAACTTGTCCGAACATTGTGACACCGGTGTCGCGAGACCTTCAATGATCGATTCGCGCATCCCTGAAATGGACATTAAATTTAAGGTTTCTTGAATGACGTACCAGTCATCATCTTGCTTAAGCTTCTGAGTCATGATCAATCTCGTCAAATTCAGCATTAATTTTCATGCTTTCTTCTCTTACACGCAAGCTTACACTTTTAAGCCGTTTTTCCTGCGCATGCCTTTCTGTTTTTCGATTCATACTTTCTATCGCCTTACGTATATAATTCGCTATAGTATTGCACATCATACTATCAATTTTTGCCTGTCAATAACACACATTTATGTCATCTTGGCGTGCTACCCACATATTGAACCACCCCCCATATAATGCTAGGCTGCTCAACAGACTCAACACACAAACAACGGAGCTCCTCTTGCCAAACGCCAACAATCTTCCTTCATTCAGCCAAATCGACATCGACCAGATCAAGCCAACGCTTCAAGCGGTGATCAGTGATCATCGAGAAAAGCTCTCAACGCTTTTGTCACAAAAAAAATACACTTGGAACACGCTCATGTTGCCTCTGGAGGAAATGCAAGATGAGCTTCACAACACTTGGTCGCCCGTGCAGCATCTTCATTCTGTAATGAACTCTGAAGCCTTGCGAGAAGCCTACGCAGAGTGCCTTCCCATTCTCACCGACTACGCTACAGAGCTGGCTCAAAACCAAACGCTTTATGAAGCCATCAAGCAACTTGCCGAAGAAAAAACATTTGAAAACCTGGATCGTGCACAACAACAGGCAATCAAAAACGAGCTGCGCGACTTTAAGCTGGCGGGCGTGCATCTTGATAAAGACAAGCAAAAACGCTTTGCGGCACTGCAAACACGTTACGTAGCATTAACCACAACATTTGAAAACAATGTACTGGATGCGACGAAACACTGGCAATACCATACCAACAATCAAGAAGAGCTTGCTGGCATACCCGGCATCATTATGAATCATGCGCTCGCAACCGCCAAAGCGCAGTCGCTCGACGGCTGGGTTTTTAAGCTGGATTTTCCTGTTTATCAAGCAATCATGAGCTACGCTGACGATGCCGCCTTACGACAAACCTTTTATACGGCTTTCAGCACGCGCGCTTCAGACCAAGGTGATCATGCGGGTAAATGGGATAACAGCCAAGTCATGTATGACATTTTGGCGATTCGTGCGGAGATGGCGCAATTATTAGGTTTTGATGATTACGCGCAATACTCGCTCGCCACCAAAATGGCCGAAAGCCCGGAACAAGTCACCGCGTTTCTTTATAACTTAGCCGAGCATGCGCGGCCGTTCGCCGAAAAAGAATTATCAGACTTAAGGCACTTTGCAAAAGAACACTTTAATGCTGAAAATCTAAACTCATGGGACTTAAGCTACTACGCTGAAAAATATAAAAAACATTTGTTCGATGTTTCACAAGAAGAACTTCGTCCTTATTTTCCTGAACCTGTGGTTATGCATGGTTTATTTACTATTGTCGAAAAGCTCTATAACATTCAAATCAAGCCATTAAACGACATTGATACTTGGCACAATGATGTCACGTGCTATGCGATTTATCGTCACGACGATTTAATTGGCCGCTTGTATACAGACCTTTACGCAAGAACAGATAAACGCGGTGGCGCGTGGATGGATGAATGCATGCTTCATCGTCGCATGATCAACGGCGAGCTACAGCTTCCCGCGGCTTATTTAACCTGTAACTTCTCGCAACCCGAAGAAGGTAAGCCTTGCCTTATGACACACGATGAAGTGGTCACTGTTTTTCATGAGCTAGGCCATTGCCTGCATCATCTACTCACCCGCATCGAATACGCCAGTGTTTCAGGTATAAACGGCGTTCCTTGGGATGCTGTCGAATTACCCAGCCAATTCTTAGAACATTGGGCATGGGAAAAAGAAGCGATTCCGCTTTTCTCAAAACATTTTGAAACCGGCGAACCTCTACCCGATGCGATGTTAGACAAACTGATAAAAGCCCAAAACTTTCAAGCAGGGCTAGCAATGTTAAGACAAGCGGAACTCGCGTTATTTGATTTTGAATTGCATCTTCACTTTCAACCGGGCGACAAAACACAAATACAAACTATCTTAAATAAAGTACGAAAAAAAGTCGCCGTCATCACGCCCCCTGCTTTCAATCGTTTTCAACATAGCTTTACCCACATCTTCGCGGGCGGTTATGCCGCAGGTTATTACAGCTATAAATGGGCAGAAGTGTTGTCAAGCGATGCGTTTTCACGATTTGAAGAAGAAGGGATTTTCAACCCTAATACAGCGCATGATTTTTTGAATCACTTATTATCGCAAGGCGGCTCGGATGAGGCTATTTTGCAGTTTAAGCGTTTTCGGGGGAGGAAGCCGGATATCTCGCATTTGTTGCGACATTGTGGGTTAGAAAAAACAAAGCGTTAAAATTCAAGTAAAATAAGCTCGTTTGCCTATCAATTTAAGATGCGATACTTATGCTTGCGTCTTTATGTAGCCCGTCATGTAGCGAAGCGAAATGCGGGGGAAGATGTTGCCATCGCCTCAGATTTTGACTCAAGAAACCTGTATGTCGTTTCACTCCATACAGCCTACCTTTGAATTTTTGCTGAAAGTAGACAATTCTATGAAAATCATGCTATATTGCTCTCGCCTTAGGTGATGAAGTGAAAGGTAAAAAATAATAAAGTCCATAAGGATGCTTTCGCTAAGTATGCAGATACTCAAACATCGACCTAAGTTACTTACGTACGAGACAATAATAGTAGAAACTAGAAGTTGGGGATTTAATAAGTTTGATACATTCATTCGGCACAAATGAACACGCAACCTGTTGAATATATACAAACCATTAGCTTCCGCTTCACCAAACTTGAGGTAAATTTCATGAACCCAACACTAATAATAGTAAGCCCAAAAAACCAGAGAAAATATCGCGTGGAAATTATCACGCCGAACACATTACGCTTTATCAACATAAAGGGAGCAAATATTACGGGGATCGCTCAAGATTTGCGTGACCATAAGGCTGCCGCTTCCAACTACACTTTCACACCATTAGACTACACACTTGCAATACCAAAGAAGAATGACAACCCCACCTCATTTAAAATCACTGGAGGCATACCAGACATCGTGGACGCTTGCTGCACCCGAAAGTGGATATCATTAAAAGACAAAACATTAATCCAACGAGAAGCGGTAAAATTGCGCATCACTCAAAAACTAGAGAAAGACGAGCAAGAATTGCACGACAAGCTGCTACAAACACCACCAAAACAACTAACGCCCGTGTTTAAATAACGCCAGATCTCAAACCCGAAAAATCTTCATCGAGTTAGTAAACCCATGCACACCCACCACATCGCCCTTGGTGATTAAAATTAAATCGCCATGGCGCAGAACGCCTTGGTCTTTAAGGAAATCAGCGACGCTGCGATTAAGCGACGGGCGTGGGATTTTGGTCAGGTCAAATTTTACTGGGTAAACGCCTCGGTATAAATTGGCTTTTCTTTCGGTTGACACGTGGCGTGTTAACGCGAAAATGGGGATATTGGAGCGAATGCGTGACATCCACAGCGGTGTTGAACCTGATTCTGTAAGGGAAATGATAGCTGCAACATCCACGTGATTGGCTGTGTACATAGCTGCCATAGCGATCGCTTCGTCGACACGGTCGAAATAGCATTCTACGCGATGACCTGAGGTTCTTGCCAGTTTTTGCCTTTCTGCGCTGACACAAGCCCTGCCCATGGAGATGATCGTTTCAATCGGATAATCACCTACGGCCGTTTCTGCGGAAAGCATCACAGCATCGGTGCCGTCTAAAACGGCATTAACCACATCGGAGACCTCAGCGCGTGTTGGAATTTTATTGGTAATCATGGATTCCATCATTTGTGTTGCGGTAATCACAATGCGATCTAACACTCTGGCACGATGGATAATATGCTTTTGCACACCGGGTACTTCGGCATAACCAATTTCAACACCCAGATCGCCCCGCGCCACCATCACGGCATCGGAGGCTTTAATGATTTCATCAATCACAGGAATAGCTTCAGCGCGTTCGATTTTTGCAATCAGACCTGCGTCACTGTTTTCTTTTTCTACCAAACAGCGTGCCTCTTCCATGTCTTCAGCATTGCGCGGAAATGAAATGGCAAGGTAATCAACGCCTAGAGATACCGCTACTTTTAAATCTTGCTTATCTTTTTCTGTCAGTGCTGGCGCAGATAGTCCGCCGCCTTGGCGGTTAATCCCTTTATTGTTGGATAACACGCCGCCCACTTCGACCGTACAAAAAATACGGCTGCCTTCAATTTTGTCGACCGAAAAAACAAGGCGTCCATCGTCTAACAACAAAATGTCATTAGCATTGAGATCAAGCGCTAACGATTTATAATCACAACCCACTTCGCTTTCATCACCCGCATCACTGTCCAGCGCGGTGTTAATAATAAACTTGGTCCCCTCTTTTAAATGGACTTTTTTATTTTTGAATTTTGCAACACGGATCTTAGGCCCTTGCAAATCACCAATCACCGTGACTTCACAGCCAAGGTTTTTTGCAGCTTTACGCACCGCCTGAATCCGACGCTTATGATCTTCAACGGTGCCATGAGAAAAATTCTCACGAAACACGCTAGCGCCTGCTTTGATCGCTTCCTCTAACACGTCCGAGGTATCCAGTGCGGGCCCCATGGTGGCTACTATTTTTGTTCGCATTTTACTTAATATCATCGTTTAAACCACTCTCATTATGAAGACTTAACCACAGAAACTTGTTTTAGTGCCGCAACAGCTGGCAATGTTTTACCTTCTAAATAGGTAAGAAACGCACCGCCGCCTGTCGAGATGTAGGACATTTTATCGCTTAAACCATATTTAGCCAATGCTGCAATGGTATCTCCGCCGCCGGCAACACTGTCGGCAGGACTGGCAGCAACGGCTTTAGCAACCGCTTCCGTGCCTTTGGCAAACGCTTCAACTTCAAACGCGCCGACAGGACCATTCCATAAAATCGTTCCTGCTTTTGCGATAAGTTTGGCGTAAATCGCCGCTGTCTTTGGACCAACATCCAATATTTTTTCATCATCAACCACGTCTTGTACGGGCTTATCATACGCTTCCGCACTGGCTGATAACTGCTCCGCAACGACCACATCCAGCGGCAAGGGCAGTATTTTTTTTCGCTGCTCCATCTTCTCGATAATTTGCAGCGCCTCATCAATCAGCTCCGGTTCGTAGAGTGAATCCCCCACCACGTAACCTTGAGCGGCTAAAAACGTATTCGCAATGCCGCCGCCCACAATCATGACATCCACAATATCCGCCAATGATTGCAATAATTTTAATTTGGTTGATACTTTAGCGCCGCCCACAATCGCCATTAACGGTCTGGCGGGGTCTTTCATGGCACGCTCCAATGCGTCGAGCTCTTTCATCAATAAAGGACCTGCGCAAGCAACGGGAGCAAATTGACTAATCCCCACTGTTGAGGCCGCGGTTCGATGCGCTGTTGCAAAGGCATCCATGACAAACACATCACAGAGCCTTGCCATTTGCTGAGCAAGCACCTTGTCGTTTTTGCCTTCACCATTAAAAAATCGTACGTTTTCCAACAGCACAACCTCGCCCGGTTTGACATCCACATCTAAGACACCCCAATGCTCTTGAAACTTCACGGCTTGACCCAGTACTTCACTTAAATACACGGCGATCGGCGCTAAAGAAAGCTCGACTGCCGGCATACCCTCTGTGGGTCGACCTAAATGCGACATCAAAATCACCGCCGCACCCGCGTCAAGCGCCGCTTTAATCGTAGGAATGGCCGCTTGAATTCTGGCATCGTTCGTGATCTCGCCATTTTTCATCGGCACGTTAAAATCTTCCCGAATCAACACGCGCTTATCTTTCAAATCCACATCGGACATGGTTAGTAGGGTCACTCTCTTCTCCTTTTAAAAAACGAGTCTCTATTTCGCCGACATCATCGCCAGCCCGGTATCCAACATGCGATTTGAGAAACCCCATTCGTTATCATACCAAGAACACACTTTCACTAACGTGCCACTAATCACACGCGTAAGTGATGCATCAAAAATAGAAGACGCAGGGTTGTGATTAAAATCGCAAGAGACTAGCGGCTCATCACAATACTCCAAAATACCTTTTAATGCGCCGTTGGATGCTGCTTTCAATATTTTATGCACTTCATCAACGGTTGTTTCACGCGACGCTTCAAACGTTAAATCAACGATCGAAACATTATTGGTAGGCACACGCATAGCAAAACCATCAAGCTTGCCCGCCAACTCTGGCAACACCAAACCAACCGCCGCAGCCGCTCCCGTCGCTGTTGGGATAATAGAACGTGTTGCAGAACGTGCGCGACGTAAATCTTTATGGATGCGATCATTGAGCACTTGATCATTCGTGTAAGCATGAATCGTGTTCATCAATCCTGCTACAACACCGATTTCATCATTCAATGGTTTCACTAACGGCGACAAACAGTTTGTTGTACAAGACGCATTGGAGACAATGGTATCGCTGCTTTTCAACACATGGTCATTAACACCAAACACAATCATGGCATCGGCATCTTTCGTCGGTGCAGAAATCAATACTTTCTTTGCGCCGCCGTGTAAATGCAGCCCGGCTTTATCACGCGCTGTAAACAAACCCGTACATTCATAAACAACATCAACATCGAGCTCGCCCCAAGGTAATTTAGCAGGATCTCTTTCTGCAAAGACTTTGATTTTATCGCCGTTCACAACAAGATAATCACCCTCGACACTCACATCACCCGGGAAAGGACCATGCACGGAATCGTATTTAGTGAGATACGCAAACGCGTTCAGATCACCCAAGCTATTAATCGCAACGATTTCAATTTCATTCGTCCGCTTAGCGTCATAAAGTGCACGCAACACATTACAACCAATTCGACCATACCCGTTAATTGCTACTTTCATTGTCATTTCGTTTCTCCAACTGGTTAAATTAACTCACTCGACTCAACATTAATCCCATCGCTGCTTCAACAATATCATCCGCAGCAAATCCACACTCAGCATAAACCTCACTCGCTGGCGCAGACGCACCAAAGCGATCCAATCCAATAACTTTACCATGACGTCCAACGTATTTGTACCAATACGCTGAGGCACCCGCCTCAATCGCCACGCGAGCATTCACGTGATCAGGGAATACGGTGTTTTTGTAAGCTTCATCTTGCGCATCAAACGTTTCACAACAAGGCATTGAAATCACTTGCACCTGATGATCTTCGGCCATTAATTGTGCCGCAACCTCCATCGCCAAGCCCACCTCCGAACCTGTTGCCATAAGAAGAATATCAGGAACGCCGTCACACGCCTGAAGGACATAACCACCTTTCGCGATATTCGCCAATGTTGCTTGATCGCGTTTTTGCGCAGGCAAGGTTTGTCGTGATAATAATAATGAGGTTGGACCTGATTGTTTTTCTAGCGCCGCTTGCCATGCAACCACAGTTTCCGCCATATCACATGGACGCCATACCGACATGTTCGGGGTCATTCTTAAGGAGGCCGCTTCGGCCACCGGCTGATGCGTTGGTCCATCTTCGCCTAAGCCAATAGAATCATGCGTGTAAACATAAATAACACGTTGCTTCATCAAGGCAGACATCCGCACAGCATTCGCTGCATAGCTTTGAAACACTAAAAAAGTTCCGGCATACGGAATAAAGCCGCCATACAGTGCCAAGCCATTCATGATCGCCGACATGCCAAATTCTCTCACACCGTAATTAATGTAGTTAGCATCGCCGTTGCTTTTGGTTAAAATATTCACCCCTGACCATGAGGTATTATTGGAACCCGTTAAATCAGCAGAGCCGCCAATCAACGCCGGCAAACTCGCAGCAACCTTTTCGATCACAGCACCCGAGGCTTTGCGGGTCGCGATGTCTTTTTCTGCGTCTTGTGATTCTTGTAAGAAGGTGTGCATCATCATTAAAACGTCTTCAGGAATCTCGCCAGAAAAACGCCCTTCTAATTCTGCAGCCAACTCAGGATGTTTTTGTTGATATTGATCGTAAAGCGTCTGCCACGTCTGCTCACGTGCTGCGCCTTGTTCTGTGGCGCTCCACGCATCAACAATATCCGCCGGAACATCAAAGGGCGCATGCGGCCACTGCAATTGATCACGCATCAAGCCAATTTCTTTATCGCCCAACGGTGCGCCGTGTGATTTGGACGTATCGACCAAGTTCGGTGAACCATAGCCAATGTGGGTGCGGCAGCAAATGAGTGTTGGCTTGTCGGTTTCTTTTTGCGCCATGGCAACGGCCTGATGAATTTGTTCCGCATCATGACCATCAATATCGCGAATAACATGCCAATCGTAGGCTTCAAATCGCTTAGGCGTATCGGTGGTAAACCAACCCGCGGTATCACCATCGATGGAGATTTTATTATCATCCCAAAAAACAATCAGCTTGCCCAAGCCCAAGGTTCCCGCCAAAGAGCTCACTTCATGGGAGATACCCTCCATCAAGCAACCGTCGCCAACAAAAGCATAGGTGAAGTGATCAATCATATCAAAACCGGGGCGATTATATTGCGCCGACAACATTTTCTCAGCCATGGCCATACCGACCGCATTGGCCAAACCTTGTCCCAATGGACCTGTTGTTGTTTCCACACCCGGCGCTTCTCGTACCTCGGGATGCCCCGGGGTTTTTGAATGAAGCTGTCTGAAACTTTTTAAATCATCCATGGATAAGTCGTAAGCTGACAGATGCAACAATGCATATTGCAACATGGAGCCATGTCCATTAGATAAGATAAACCGATCCCGATTGACCCAGGCAGGATTTTTAGGATTATGCTGTAAAAAATCATTCCACAAGACCTCAGCAATATCCGCCATACCCAAGGGCATGCCAGGGTGACCTGAATTGGCTTTTTGGATGGCATCGACAGCTAAGAAACGAAGGGCATTGGCAAGTTCACGGCGCGTAGGCATGGGAGCTCCTTATTGTTTAAGTAGGAGGCATTGTGATTGAATTATCACTCAAAATCAAGCTAGAAAATCGTTGTAGATCAGAAAGGAATAACTGATAATGATGACTTTCTTATGGGTATTTTGCAAAAAACAGGGAAGGGTTATGAGCAACAACTTTATTTTTACATCAGAATCTGTATCCGAAGGTCACCCGGATAAAATCGCCGACCAAATTTCAGATGCTGTTTTGGACGCCATTCTACAACAAGATCCCGCCGCACGGGTCGCCTGTGAAGTGTTCATTAAAACCGGCATGATTTTAGTCGGTGGCGAAATCACAACGTCCGCCTGGGTCGACATCGAAACACTCACGCGCCAAGTGATTCGCGATATTGGGTACCGTAATTCTTCCATGGGCTTTGACTGGGAATCCTGTGCCGTGCTTTCGGCTATCGGCAAGCAATCGGTGGACATCGCGCAAGGCGTCGATGCGGCAGAAAATCACGAGCAAGGTGCCGGGGATCAGGGCTTAATGTTTGGCTACGCTTGCAAAGAAACCGATGTATTAATGCCTGCACCCATTACCTACTCACACCGATTGATGCAACAACAAGCTATGCTTAGAAAGAATGGACGCCTCCCTTGGCTGCGCCCCGACGCTAAAGCGCAACTCACCTTTCGTTATGAGAATCATCAACCCGTTGCCATCGATGCCATTGTGCTCTCAACACAACACAACGAGGACATTCAACAAGCTGACTTAATTGAGGCCGTTCGAGAAGAAATCATCAAGCCCGTCTTACCCGCACATTATCTCACCAAAGACACCAAATATTTCATTAACCCCACCGGGCGTTTCGTTATTGGTGGCCCCTTGGGTGATTGCGGCTTGACCGGACGAAAAATCATTGTCGATACCTACGGCGGCATGGCTCGCCACGGAGGCGGGTGCTTCTCGGGTAAAGATCCGTCCAAAGTGGATCGCTCGGCAGCCTATGCGGCGCGGTATGTCGCAAAAAACCTTGTTGCGGCAGGGTTAGCGGAACGATGCGAGCTTCAAGTCTCTTATGCCATCGGGGTCGCAGAACCCACCTCCATTGGCATCAACACCTTCGGCACCAGCGCGCTTTCTGATGACGAGCTCATTGCTTTAATCAAACGGCATTTTGATTTACGCCCTTACGGCATCGTTCAAATGCTGAACCTACTCAGACCTATTTATCAACCAACCGCAACCTATGGTCACTTCGGTCGTCATGACATCCAATTACCTTGGGAGCAAACCGACAAAGTGGACGCGTTAAAAGCCGATACTAAACAACATGCGCATTCCTAGAATTTATCAAGATCATCCGCTCGAGGTTGGACAAACCATCGAGCTGGATGTTTTTGCGACAACGCATATCATTCGTGCTTTGCGCATGCGCGTGGGCAACCTTATTACGCTCTTCAATGGGCAGGGTGGTGAATATACGGCGCAGATTGAAACCATCAATAAAAAAACAACGCACGTTAATGTCACTGAATTTATCGACAAAACTGTTGAATCACCACTCGGCATTCACTTGGGACAAGTGATCTCACGCGGGAATAAAATGGACTTCACCATTCAAAAAGCGGTAGAGCTAGGTGTCACCGCGATCACACCCATCGTAAGTGAACGTTGCAATGTACACCTCGATGAAGAGCGTAAGAAAAAACGCTTGATTCATTGGGAGCGCATCATCATCAGCGCTTGTGAACAATCCGGCAGAACCGTGCTACCAACACTGCACCCTATTACTCGTATTGATCGCTGGATTCAACAATGCGAAACACCATTGAAGCTCATTTTACATCCTGCAGAAAGCGACGCCTCTTTTGATAAATCAGGACACTATGCTTCAGCGGCATTGCTTGTCGGCTCCGAAGGCGGGTTGACGGATAACGAAATCGCGCTTGCAACACAACATGCATTCCTGCCCATACAGCTTGGCGCCAGGGTTCTCAGAACAGAAACGGCAGGGCTTGCGGCTTTGTCGGTGTTGCAATATGTTTTTGGGGATTTTAACTCATCGCATTAAGCATACCGATAACCAGCTCGCTGGATTTTTTTGCCGCCAGCGCTAGAAACTTTTCATGCGCGACTTTTGCATCATTATCCGCCACGTCAGAGACAGAGCGCACTACAACAAAAGGAAGGTTCAACATATAACACGCCTGAGCAATCGCACCCGCCTCCATTTCTAACGCAAGCGCATCTTTAAACTGCTGTGAAATTTGCTTGAGCTTGTCATCTTTATCAATGAACGAGTCACCTGAAACCACGAGACCTACATGCGCCTTCCCGGATGTATCTGCTTTTGTTGCATGATCAATAAGGTATTGCTCCGCGTGAAAGGTCGCTGGCATTTTAGGCACTTGGCCAAGCACGTAACCAAACGCTGTCACATCAACATCGTAATAAGCCACTTCAGAACTAATAACAACATCGCCCACCGCCATATCTGGCTTCAAGCCCGCCGCTGAACCGGTATTAATCACACAGTCCGGCTGGAAATGTTCTTGCAAAACCGCAACGCCCAAGGCCGCACTCACCTTGCCAATCCCCGATTGCAAGATCACCACGGGGGCATCCTTAAAGGTGCCAACGAAAAATTCAAAACCTTGTATGTTTTTTTGCTCTTGTGTTTCCAATTGCGCAACTAACAACTCAATCTCTTCTTGCATAGCGCCTATGATCGCGATCATCTTTAGTTTCCCCGACAAAAAAAACCATCTTAACAACTCCGCGATTTTTTACCAGCGCAAGACAAAAAAACGCCACATTACGTGGCGTTATCTAACTTCTCTGGATTGATTGGTAAGAAGTTTATCACTTTTCAAGCCCAGTGATGGAGGCCCCTTGGTTGGTGCCTTAACTATAGTTCTGATTTCTGATTTGTAAAAAAAAATCCTCTCTTTTTTTAAATTTTTTTTAACATACGAACACATTTTGCCCCTGGCATTTACATAGAAAAAAAACAGCCTAACTTAGGGTGGTTTTTTTACCCAAGAAAAATCAAAGTGTTAAATGGAAAAACCAGCGTACCATTGCAAGTGAGAGATGCGGAGAAATCAATAAACGAAAGAAAATAAGAATGCATCCACTGTTACGGACGATCGCCACCCTTCATGCGTGATGCCCGTAATCAAAAGAGGAAGCCAGTAGTAATAATCATGGTTGACTTCCTCAACAAAAACCACCACATGCAAGCGCCGGGAACAAAAACAAAGTAGCAAGAATAAAAAACCAACACCGGCGTTTTTGTTTTTAAGTTATTTCAACTCTTGACGAATTTCCACAACGACACCCACGATAGCTTCATCCGCACCCAACAAGCTAGTGTGCTGTAACGCAGGGCTCAACGACTGCAGATACCGTTGCCGGCCATCAATCAAAAGTCGCTTAAGCACATACTGGTCATCGACACGAGAATGAACCACCACAAAATCCCCATCCTCGACAGAGGGCACCTGATCAACGATCAAAAAAGCACCGCGCGCGAATAAGTCACCCCAAGTGGTTGCCTCAACGCACAAAACAAACGCTTCCGAAGTGAGATCGCGATTACTGGGCATCCATTCAGTGAACTCATGTAACTCATCGCGCTTAAATCTCGCGATTTGATCCCAGGCAATGATGGGAAGCTGATTCACCACCCAGGTTTGCTTACGTGTTGACTCAGAAATGCGTACTTTGCTAAGCGCTGTTTCACCCAGCAATTGGCTAACGGTAATCGAGAAATATTCCGCAATTGGCTTCAATGAAGCCAGAGTGGGATTACAAGCAGGATCGTTTTTAATCCGCGACAGACTTGAATTAGCAACACCTATCGCCTTCGACAAGGTTGTTTCATCGATATTATTGGCAGCCATCAAGGCTCTCAATATATGACTAACATTGTGTTTGAAATACTTCATCTTTGTTGTTTTTTTACCTTGCCTTGTATTATCTTCGCTCATAATCGCACCTTTATTACTTTTGCAGCATTTTTTTGGATTTTTTTCCCATAAAAGATTGCAATCGCCTTTGTTATCGTTATACTAACTACAATAATGATATATGGATTCCATTGCCACCCTTTGTTCCCTCGGTAAGTCGAGCGGCGCAAGTGCTATATGAGATAAAACGACTGATTTCCGCAAACGTTTTATTCCACTCCCAGTACTTGATCGCTCGGTTTACCACCTTTTCAATCAAACCAATGAACTACAACCTTCCGCAAGGCTTCATTCAACTCGCCTGAATCCAACTGGCGTTGGATGCTGACAATATAACGGGATATTCAACGCAATTCAACCAACCTCCCTCATAAAATCATTTTTTTACCCCCGATTTGTATCATTTATTGAAAAATCGAAGTAAGCTAAGCTCAATTACTGTTAAAAGAGGTTTTACCCATGCGAAAATCTAGCTTAGCGATCATCTTAACCACAGCAACAATGATCACCGGCATCGCCTGCGCAGGTAACTACAAAGCCATGCCGCTACCCAAGCCTGCCGCCTCAAAAATATATAACTGTCATTGGCTAAAGAACCGGCACGTAAAAACGCTGATACAACAACTGCATCACTATCACATCAACACGATTGTTCATGCTTATTCACTGCGCATTGTCATCCCCAATTCGGTGCTTTTTCCACCGCTGGGCGAGGAATTCAAAGCCAGCGCAATTCACCCTACTAAAACGTTAGCCGACCTACTGCATCAATTGCCTTTTGCCAAGATTGGCGTTTACGGTTACAGCGACAACGTGATGGCACCACCGCTGAGCAAGCTACAATCATTCGGCAACGCACAAAAATTAACGGGGGTTCTTTGGACCATGGGGATTCCCATGAAAAATCAGACGCTGCATTATCGCGGTCTTGCGAGCAAAAACCCTGTCGCCAATAGCCGCTATGCGAATCATGCCGCGGATAATCGACGTATTGAGGTGATTGTTAAGCTTCCGCATTGATTTAGACTCAGCGCAATATGGATCCCGTGGTCAAGCCACGGGATGACAGCGTCCGAGTTAAGCCGCAGGATAACAGCAGCCAAGTCATACCGCGGCTTGACCGCGGTATCCAGTCACGCAACCTAATCCTTTGACATCGGCAAGACCGCCGCACGATCCAAGGCTTCAATGTATTTATAGGTAGGATGACCATAATACTCAATGCGACTAGCATCACTGGCACGTGCAAAAATACGACGCAACGTGAAAATACGCAACACGGCGTTGCCAGACGTACGAAGATACGCACTATAAACCTTCAGCCCTCGCGCACTCACAACAACTGAATCATGCATATATAAGGTCAGCTTACTCATGTAACCCGTCAATTGATAATGACCGCTACCATATAGATGCATCGACACAGCCTTCAATCGTACGCCATTAAGCGACAAGCGGCCGGTACTTTGAGAGCACATCGAAATATTGCCGCCCTTGATGCCCGTCAACGTTAAATTACCGCTGCCGCGATGAACAATATTGATCGGCGTAAATGCGCCTTCAAGATTCACTGAACCAGGGCCATAAGCCGCAACATCAACCGCCCGCCCCCGCACGCCAGTGATATGCACATCACCACGCCCACGGTGAACGAATTTTCTTAAATAAAAACCATGATGAGAGAAACTAGCATCACCCTCAATCACCAACGAAGGCACGGTGGGCGCACCAATAACATTGACACTCGCAGACCGACGAATCGTTAAATCAAAATGCCCAGAACGCCGGGTATGAAGGGTCAACTGCGCCCGATCATTCGCGGTAACTGCCCGCAAATGCCGCACATAAACCTTGATCTTGCCAGCCTTGGGCTCATTGCCACCAATATAGACGGTATCGCGACCGACCGAGACACGCACACGATTCGCCGCCTTTACAGACATGCCCGACAAAACAACGCGAGACCGTTTCGCGTTATCATAAATTTGCGCACGACACGTGCCGCTGACCGACACGCCTGTCACATAACGATTAAGCGATACAATGCTTGAGCCCGATTTCGTGACAACACGAGCCGCAGGCGCACACGCCGACAAACCCAAAACACAGACAAAAGACACCAGATAAAACTTGAACCACTTCATGTGCGACGCTCCCCAACCCGTTTGTAATACTTCCGCTAACGAGTCTATGGCACTTCCACCCAAGGTGCAAGTCGATGAAAAATCCATTAAAAAACAATAGGTTAAACCGCAATAAAATTTAGAAAAGTAGATGCTTCACGCTAGTTTCCTGATAAGCGACATGTTACAATCGATGGTATTGGAGGTAACGAACAAGCAGGTTGTTACCGATTGACGCTGCAGGATGCGGCTACTGAAATAACAAGTGGGGACACAAATAATGCCTATTCTTTCTCAACCAAAATCACCAGGTGTATTTGGCCACGATAGCCACTCTCCTGACTTATTTGGATCTCCCAGCAAGCGCCCAAGAGCTGGGCAGGCTGGCTTTGACATGAACGAACCCTTTCTAGCTGAATGCAAAAGAAATATAGATGAATGCATAAAAGCAGATTCAGCCACATCAGATCTCTACTCGGCCACACAAACGCAAGAACTCCTCAAAAAAACTTGCGACTGGTTAATCAATAAACTTGTGCCCCAGCACCCTACATGGTTCATCAATTTTGACAAAATCACCCCGAGAGAACGGCTCAAAGGAGCAGAAGAAACCGTGCGCACCCTTCTCGACCCAAGATTGCGTGTCATAATAGACTATGCAGCCAGCCCCCTCAAAGAACACGCCACCGCGCTCTACAACATGCTTAATGACCTCTTCCTGCCACATATCAAAAAACGACTTGCTAGCCTCCCCAGCCAAGCCACAAACCCATTTAGCCTCAACGCTCCTCAAAAGCAAGCGCCACTACATTCAGCAACACCTACATTCGGCTTCGGCATGTCTTCTGGCAGCAAATGACAATGAAGCCCCAAGCGACTCTATCCAGCTTCAGCTACCTGATCAAAGGATTCGAGTCGCTCGGAAAACCCGGCATTAAACGCTTTGTCATCATCCCCCTAATCATCAACCTGATCATCTTCGCTGTTCTACTCAGCTTTTCCGGACACTATTACGGAAACCTCATCCACTGGATGGACAGCAAGCTACCCCAATGGTTGCAATGGCTTAACTGGATTCTATGGCCGATCTTTGTTATCGCCGCGTCTTTGTTTGTCGTTTACACCTTCACCCTTATTGCCAACATCGCAGGCGCGCCTTTTAACAGCTTTTTATCTGAAAAAGTAGAGCTCCTCCAAACCGGCAAAAAAATCGATGAAGACGGCACCATGTGGGACGCCGTCAAAGATGTCCCCCGCACCCTCAAACGCCAAATGCAGATCATCGGCTATTACATTCCGCGCTTGATTATTCTTTTAATTCTATTCCTCATCCCCGGCATCAACGTCATCGCCAGCTTTCTATGGTTCATCTTCAGCTCATGGACACTGTCCATGCAATACCTCGACTACCCCATGGACAATCACAAAATTTCATTTCACGACATGCGCCAACACATGAAAAAAAACCGCGCCCGCACCCTTGCCTTCGGCATCACCGTCATGATTGGTACGTTAATTCCCATCGTCAATTTCGTCGTCATGCCTGCGGCTGTGATTGGTGCGACGATGATGTATTTGGATGATTTTGCGGACTAATTATAGCGAACATAGGGCTCTCAAAACGGAGCATTCCAGAGAGCTTTCTCCATTTAGACTACCGACGATTACTCAAAAGCACCGTCCCTTGGTAATTTTCTAACTGATACACCGGCTGCTTCACCGAGGCCTTTAAATGCCTAGCGCGACCCGGGCTTGTCAGCGCAAAGACGCGCTGCTTGCCTTTCCACAAACGACGGAAATCATATTCATTGATAAGCCAAGGCGCGTGTATGTGTTTGTAGATGATGTCTTCGCCCAATTCTCGGCGCCAGTTGTCGTGTGTTATCAACGCAGATGTGTGCCAATTGCCTACCACATAAATTTTCTTGTGAATATACAGGGGTAAATCTTGATAGTATTTATTGTACGCCACCACGATGTCACCGGGCTTGATGATGTGGTTAATGCGCATGGCCAATGGTTTGACGGTTTTCAATTGGTAAGTAGAAAATGACGCGACGGCGACCACGGAAAAAACAATCGTTGTGAGGAGCATAGCCATGAACGTCAACTTAAAACGTTTTTGCACAAAGCTGAGTATCATCGTTAGCAGCGCGCCGGAAAAAATAATGACGGATAAGGCGCATAGAAACGCAAAGCTGCCTTGCGTGACCAGCTTAGGTAAATGTGCGGCTACGATAATGGCGATGACTACCAGGATTGCAAAGATGAAATACAGTACGGAGGCGATCTTTAAGCCGCGGCTGCCCGGTAATTGCTTCCATCTTACAGTAAGATAGTTAGCAACGATCAGTGCCAACGGTGGAAACACCGGGACGATGTAACCAACGATTTTTGAATGCGGGATACTAAAAAAAATAAAAATCAAAAGCGGCCATAAAAAAATAAAAAGCTCCGTCCGTGATTGCTTCCAATGCGCTGACATCCAGCGCACTTTTGCAATAAGAGCTTGAAACAGAAAAACAGTCCAGGGCATAAAACCCAAAAGAATCACGGGGATATAATAAAAAACCGACTGCTGCATATTAAAGTGCTTGCTCACAAAACGAGAAAACTGCTGAACCACAAAAAAGTAATAAAAGAATTCTGAATTTTTATGCTGAACCACGATCAACCAAGGAAAAATAATGCAAAAGAAAAGAAGTAATCCCGTGGGGATATACATTTTCGCCAACACCTTCCATTCATTCAGCAACAGCATCCAAACAAGAATAATCATGCCAGGGAACACAAGCCCCATCATTCCTTTGGTTAAAAAAGCAAACGCGGCAAACGCATACGCACCCCACAAATAAGCCCGTCGCCGTCGGCCCATCGGGTATTGAATACCCATGATAAAAAGCCATAAGGCCCCTGACAGCAACACCACCACCATCAAATCCATATCGGCATAGTGCGCAGAGAAAAAATACAGCAAACTTGTCATCAGCAAAACAGCGGCCAAGATCGCTGTTTTACGGCAATACAATTCATATCCCGCCCAATAAACCAGCACACCGCCCAGCAGACCAAAAAAAGCAGGTACGAGACGAACCGACCACTCGGTAACACCGAACAAATGCATCATGGCCGCTTCTAACCAATAATAAAGAATAGGCTTATCAAGAAAGGCAATGCCATTGAGATGCGGCGTGATAAAGTGCCTCGACATGAGCATTTCGCGCGCAACCTCGGGATAACGCCCTTCGTCTGGCGTGATGAAGTGATAACTCCCCAGAAACGCGCCAAAGAAGGCCGCCCCCAGCGCGAGAATAAAAAGGACGTCGAATGTGATTTGCCATTTTTTGGTCATTATCAAGAAGTCTATACCTTATAAATGAAATCCATTATACTCACATTCTTAGATCTTAAAAGATGCAATCTTCCTATGACCACCAAACAAAGACAACAACTACTCGATGACAAGGCGTTTCGCCTCTCCTGCATCGTTCCTGTGCACAATGAAGAAGCCGGAATCGCAACGTTTGTTCCTGCTTTGATCAAGTCACTGGAAACGATCACGCCACATTACGAAATCATTCTCATTGACGACGGCAGCAAAGATCAATCACGTGCCATCATTGAAGAACAACTTCTCAGCGCCAACGTCAAGCTCATCGCTTTCTCAAGAAATTTTGGCAAAGAACAAGCCATCACAGCCGGGCTGGCGCACGCTTCGGGTGATGCGACGTTAATCATCGATGCCGATTTTCAGCATCCTTTTCATATCATCCCCAAAATGCTCGCTCGCTGGACAGAAGGTTATGACATGGCGTATGGTGTTCGCTCAACACGCGAAGATGAAACACCCAGCAAACGGATATTTACCGGCTTGTTTTACAAAGTCATGGGGCTCATGAGTGAAGTCAAAATCCCGCCCGATGCCGGTGATTTTCGCCTACTGGATAAACAAGTCGTCCAAGCCATCAACCAATGCCAAGAAAACAGCCGCTTTATGAAAGGGCTTTACGCCTGGGTCGGTTATCGCTCGATTGCGATCCCCTTTAAACCCAAAGACCGTTTTGCGGGTCAATCGTCATGGCACTTTTTCAAACTCTTTGATCTGGCGCTCACCGGCGTAATTTCATTTTCAGACTTTCCCTTGCGCGCTTGGAGCTTAATCGGCGTCGCTATTTCCAGCATTTCGCTCATCTATGCGCTTTGGATCGTGCTCTCAACCTTGATCTTTGGCGTCGATGTTCCTGGGTATGCCACGATCATCACCGCAGTCATCTTCTTCGGTGGCATCCAGCTCCTATCCGTCGGGATCATGGGCGAATATATCGCGCGTATTTTTAGGGAAGTTAAACGGCGGCCTCCTTTTATCATCGCGAAGAAGATAGGGTTTGATGAATAACTGGTCTCATGAGGCCTTTTATGTTATATTTGTTTAAATTTGTTTCAATATGGGCTCGTCCATGCGCAACCGCACACTGGGATTAATTCAAAAAATCCCACATTATCAAGAACTTACCCGCTTCGGCACCGTAGGCGTAAGCGCGGCAGCGGTCAACTTTGCGATGGTCTTGTTGCTGGTCTCTTTTGTGCACCTTCGACCTCTTCTCGCCAATGTCGTGGCTTTTCTTACCGCCTTCCAAGTCAGCTACCACGGTCACAAACGCTGGACCTTCGGCCAACATAACGCCCGCCATGTCTCCGTCATGACAAAATTTTTCATCGTAGCAGGCTTAAGCTTCATCCTAAATGAAGGGCTCTTCGCCCTGTTGCTTCGAGAAACACATTTATACTACCCCATTGCCTTACTCGTGGTTTTGCTCGTCATTCCACCCATCACCTTCATTCTCAGCAAAATGTGGGCTTTTCGCTCATGAAGACCATCACGTTATGCGCTGATGATTTTGCTTATAACGCCGATGTCACTGATGGCATCTTAGGCCTGATAAAAAGGCAACGCCTCTCCGCCACAAGCTGCATGACCAACCGTCCTGACTGGGTTAATGCTGCTAAAAAGTTATTGCTTTATAAAGACAAGATCGCCCTAGGCCTGCATATTAATTTAACCGAAGGCACAACGCTCTCGGGACAAACCCAACTTATCAAAACCAACCAACGATGGATCATCGACACATTTTTAAGGCGCGCCAATAAAAACGACATCAAAAAAGAACTGCGATGCCAACTGGATGCCTTTGTAAAAGGCATCGGCACATTACCGGACTTCATCGACGGGCACCAACACATCCATCACCTCCCGATCATCCGCGACGCACTGATTGAGCTCATCAACGACAATTACCCGCAAGAAAAGCCACACGTACGCATCGCCGCCAACCCCTTTCTCAAAACGCTAAGGCAAAGCCTTGACACCCCAAAAGCCATGATCATCGCCCTCACCGGCGCCTGGCAATTACGCAAACAACTCATCAAAAACAATATTCCTTTTAATACATCGTTTGCTGGTATTTATAACCTCTTGCCCAACAGCCCTTACGCTCAGTTATTTCAACGCTTTCTGAAAGACGTCGATCAACACGGTCTTATCATGTGTCATCCGGGGGAGCTATCGCAGGATAGCAGTGATTCTATCGCTGAGGCACGTGCTAGTGAGCTGGCGTATTTTGCTGGGGATGGGTTTTTGGATTGTTTGACGAAAGTGAAACTGGATTTAAAAATCGAGATAGAAAGAACGGCGTGAAAATTTTGAGAACTTTACTCTTCCGCTAGCACGCTCTCAAAGCTCTTCAGTATATTTAATATTTCTTGGAATTCAACCGGCTCCTGTGAAAACATCCCAGCATCAATCATGTTCTTATAATCACGCCTCAAGTGGATTTCATCATCTTCATCCGGTATCAAACGAAACTTCTTATTGAGGCAGTCGTCATAATGCGCATAAGGCGCGTTAAAAAAGGCTTTCTTATGCTTAACGACACTCTCCAAAATTTCTCGCTGAGACAAGGCTCGCTTATCTAAACCTGCTTGTATTAACATAGCCAAATCATACCAATGCCTTGACTGCCGATCAGGGTTCTCTCGCAGGCGCTTTCGATGACATGCAACATGAATCAAGGTTGCTTTTTCCCAGAAGGTTCTAATAACGGATAACACATCAACTTTTGCTTCCGGTAAGCTTAAGGGCTTTTCAAATGGAAGTTGTGACAATAAAGTTTTAACTGTATGTTCTTCGTGCGGTTCTGTGCTATTTCTGACCCCAAATTCAATTAATATATGATCACGCAAATAAGCGCTTTCAGGTCCAGAGGCATAGTATCGTTCACCAGCATCATCAAAATAATAATTACCTCTATCATCAGTATAAAAATCAAATAGAACGCTTGGATAATAAAGACGTAACGTTTCTTTTTCATCGAATTCAATGTTGATTTTTACTTTTTCATATAGCTGCGAAGCTTTTTCATTTAAAAAAGGCAAAATCGTTCCGCTAATACAACCCACCAGGTCAGCTTTTAATTTTTCACTAATTTTCTTAATCTGTGAACGGCTAGTCGCCCCAACATCAATAGGCTCGTTAAAATTGCGATAATCAACCGTAATATCAACATCTTCAGAAAATCGATGAATGACCTCATATACCTTAGATAATGACGTCCCGCCTTTAAATACCATATTAATCGGTAAAACAAAAAGCTGCTGCAATACCCAACACACCCAAATATCTTTTTCAATGGCAACTTCTGAAATCTTGAGTTGATCCGCCGCCGCTAGCAATAACGATTTCTGAACATCCGCCGGCAAATTAAAATAATCATCGCTCATACGTGTTTTCTCATTTTCTGGTGTTTATACAAATAAAATTGCTTCGCCATCCAAGCGGGCATTCTGGATGTCTCTTGCAATACGCCATTAAACTCTTTTTCGTTTAATTGTTGCCGAATCCTTTGAATGGTTTGTTGTGACACATTCTCTTGGCCTAAATACCACAGCGCTGAAACCACATTGCCTCGAAGCGTGCCTGGCGCTACCAATTTCCTGGAACTAACATGGCGTAGTTTTATGGTTTTGTTGCCAACACGTATTTTTCTTGAATGACCCGACGTATTAAAAATCGTCTGCAAAGGCACTTGCGTTGTTAAATGCAAACGCCTTGCCACTTCAGCACCGTGAGCGCTTATCGTCTCCCCTGTACTTTCTGCAATCGCTTTCACAACTTCATACGATGATGGCAAAACCTCGCCAAGATAGGCGCTTTTTTTCGGCTTCACAAAAACACCGCGAGCAACCCGTCTAAGTTTATCTGCTTGAACCAAACGACTCAGTATCTTGCGTATATTTTCAGGCGCACCAAGATGTTGCAAGCTGACAGCCGCAAAAGGCGTGCCTGCTGGTATTTGCGCGATGTGTTCCTTTACTTGGTCAATGGTTTTCATGGAAAAGCCCTCTATTTGTCACAAAGTATAGTGATTATTGTGACAAATGTATAGATTTAACCAAAAAGAATATACGGCCTTATAAAAATCAATGGGTTAACAGGGTAAATACAACAGCCAAGACCCTCCAGGAACAACAAACCAATACAATTACTTGAATATTACACAATCTACCGATATCATCCCCCTTCCTGGAGAGATGGCCGAGTGGCTGAAGGCGCACGCCTGGAAAGTGTGTATACGGTTCATCCCGTATCGAGGGTTCGAATCCCTCTCTCTCCGCCAAATTGTACAAATATCGGAAAGACTATTTCCCGGTTCTCCAACAAGCCGGATAGGATATATTGGAATATCTGGCATTCTTAATACAGCATGACCTAGTGCAGCCAAGCAATGACAATAAAAAAATTATCCTAACGGAGTTAGGAAAAATCTTTATACATTATATTGACAGAGCATATGGAATCAAAAAACCTTACAAACCTTTCTAGCGTGGAGTTAGCATGAACAGTAAAAACTCAAGTGAAATACTTCTATATAAAACCCCAGACGGCCAAACTCGCATTGATGTTCGCCTCCTAGATGAGACCGCCTGGTTAAACCAATCACAAATGTCTAGCCTGTTTGACAAGGATGTAAGAACAATTTCCGAGCATATTTCCAATATTTATCAAGAAGAAGAACTATCCTCAGATTCAACTATCCGGAAATTCCGGATAGTTCAGGAAGAAGGCTCCCGTAACGTCGCCAGAGATATTGCGCACTATAACCTTGAGGTTATTCTGTCTGTTGGCTACAGGGTTAAATCTAAACGTGGCACACAGTTTCGTCAATGGGCAACCGCAACGCTGAAAGAGTACCTGGTTAAAGGGTTTGCCATGAATGATGAGCGCCTTAAAGACGCTAAGCCTTGGGATTATTTTGATGAATTCTTAGAGCGTATCCGTGAAATCAGAGCCTCAGAGAAGCGGTTCTATCAAAAAATACGAGACATTTATGCAAACAGTGTAGATTATAGCGGGACGTCTAAACACGCTATCTTATTCTTCAAAACGGTGCAAAATAAAATGCTATTTGCTGTTACGGGCAAAACAGCCGCCGAACTCTTGCTAGCTCGCGCAAATGCAAAAAAGCCTAATATGGGGCTAACGAACTGGAAAGGTTCCCGTGTACGTAAACAAGATGTGGCTATTGCAAAAAACTATTTAAACCACGATGAAATTAGCGAACTCAATCGGATTGTAACTATGTTTCTGGATTTTGCTGAAGATCAGGCGAAACGTAGGAACTCAATGAAAATGCAAGATTGGGAAGAGAGGCTAAACGCTTTTTTAAAATTTAATGCCCGTGAGGTATTAAACCACTCTGGTAAAGTTTCTCATGATCAAGCAGAAGCTTTCGCGTTAAATTATTATCAACAGTTTGATGAAGCTCGCATAAATGCCGAAACGCTAAAGGCAGAAAACGAAGATCTTCAAGAATCCCGCAGCATTGAAAAAAGAATTAGTTCCTCAAATAAAAGTGAATCTACGTAGTAAAATTAAAGACAATAACTCTATGATAAATTTGTTTTTTGCTGGAGGAAAATCGTCATCAACGCCCTCGGCTTTGGCGAAACAGGGGGTTATTTATATGAATCATAAGGTTGTCTAAATTATAATGCGGATTCGAAGCCCCATGAGTTAAATCATGATTCAGGTATTAGGAAATTCCGAATAACTGCCACTGATGACAAAGCGCTTGAGCAACGCGTTCACGTCAGAACAAAAACAACATTCCTGCGAACAAAATTGATTGCGCCAAACTGTTCACATAAATACAAAAAAGCATTGCTGCGAACAATAATAAACACTTTGTAGCACCAAAAAAGATACGCCCAATTTGCACACAAAAAAACCACTCGACAATTCAGCCTTTTTACGCTACCCTGCCGACTCCATCCCTGAAGACAACAACGGAGAACAGCATGTCTCGCATCAAGCTCTCATACTCAACCTTTGGCCTTACTCGGCTCTCCATCATCGAAGCCATCAACGCTGTTGCTGATGCGGGTTATCCCGGGATCGAGCTGGCGTTTCACCGGGACAACTTCAATCCTTTTCAAATCACCGATGCTCTATTGGATGAAATCAAACAAACACTCAAAGCAAGGTCCATCGCTCCGGCCTGTATTTCAGCGCCCACGCACTTTTTTCTGAATGAACGCCCTCATGAGCCTTCACTTTTCTGCACCGATATTGCAGGAAGAAAACAACGCATTGACCTGATCAAGCGCGCGGTTAAAGTCGCGCAATATCTGGGAGCGCCTAACGTCTGCTTCGGCAGTGGTTTTGTTCGGGAAGAGCACATGAACAACCCTCAAATCAACCCGAGGGAGCTTTTGATCGACAGTATCCGTGAATGCCTTAAAGATGTCGGTGATGTCACATTGGTTATCGAGCCTGAGCCTGGTATGTACATAGAAACCATCGGCGATGGCCTGGATCTGATTCGTGAAATCAACGATGATCATTTCAGACTTCACTTAGATTTGAACCATGTGTCTTGTGGTGATGACGACTATGTGTCTAAAATCCCAGAAGCTGCGCCTTTAACCAACTACCTGCATATCTCAGACACGGTTGATGGCTACAATCTTAAAATGGTGTCTATTGATGAAGACACACAATATGATCTTGATAGCGCTAACTATTTGATTTATTACCCAAGCCGAGCAGATTATCTCTTGGTTGACAAAAAACACAGTCTTTATTTCCATGATGAGCCATTAACGGCGCAGGAAAAAACAGACATTGAAAAACTGGCTCATACCATTAATCAGGTCGATGCCGTTCAATACGTTGATTACAATGCCTTGGCGAACAGCCCATCATCTTATGACCCCGAGATTGATGTTTACGGCTTCTCCATCCAGCGTATGAGCTTCTACGTTGTTGATCGTGCCAAACCTATTTTGCGCTATATCAGAGAACAAGGCATCGCGGATAAAATGGTGGCCAACACGGTCACAGGGCGCGTGCATTTTCATGAAATCCCTGGCAAAGGCGAAGTGGATTTTAAGGGCTGTTTTCAAAAGCTTGTTGATAACGGGTTTTCTGGGTATGGTTCTGTGGAACTGTATCATCACATGGATCACTGGGAAGAAGCGTTGAGTGAAAGCTTGAGCTACTTGCAGCGGCAACTTCCTCAGGAAGTCGGCTTGGAAACCAAACCTGAAAAAACGGGAACTTAAACCATGCGCCAAACTCGCCCTGGCAGGTTTAGCGCGATTTTCAATTGACAAGCACAACAAAACCTCTGATAATCTGTGTAAAATATTAAGTCACACTAGGTACTCAGATCATGCTCAAAGACCCGCTCCTTAAAATAGAAAATAACCCAACCATAACAAGTGAAGAAAACAAATATACAATAAACTCTCATCGCAATCTGGCATTCTCAACGGATGCGGAACAAGATAGTAATAAAGAGCTTGTTCAATATATAGTCAGCGAAATACGGAAAAACTTTAACCTCAGATCAACAAATAACTCCGGTGATGAATCCAAAAAGATCACTATCACAATTGACAAATCGCCGGGCTATCTAGCAATGACAAAAAACGATGGCCAGCGCTTTTCCACACAAAAAGGTCTGCAGTCATATTGGAAATATACAAAAAAAGACCTAATAACCTATGCCACTCTCAACCTTGCCGTCGTTCCCGCAATGTTGGCATATTTCCTCGAAGACGCGATTGTGCTACGAGTTGTTCAGTATTTTTTTGATAAAAATGAGGGGGCTATTGGCTCTGCCATCACAGCCAGAACGATCAAACGCGCACTGATAGGCGGTATTTTTTTCCTCAATGCCCTTAACTTCAGCTGGCACGAACTTGGCAATCCAAGCGACCCAAAGCTCACTGCAGCACAAAAAAAAGAGATTATAAAAAAGCGGTCTCAAGTACTGCAAATGGGCTATGTCGATGCCGCGGCCCTAGCTACCCTGCTAGCGGCCCCTCTCCCCGTACTGCTGCTGATCCCCCGCAGCGCACTACAATGGCTCTATGATCTCACGCGCTTCCCCGGCGAACCAACACAAGTCTGCTACTATTTACTACTGTCCACCCTTCTAGAACAGACACTAAAATCATGGCTATATGCAACGGATCAAGTCGCTATAGCTGCAAATACGCGTGGATCCAGGCTGCTGATGCCTGTCAATAATATTTTCGAGAAAGTACTTGAAATTAGTCTAGCGACGCTTTTCTTGTATACAACACACAACATCCTGTCTCTCCCTATCGCTGCGTCCATCGCCCCAGCCGCTGCCGCGGCCGCCGAGCTACTTTATTTGTCCCTGGTAGCTCGCGTTATCTCTCTATCTGAAGTTCTAGGTAAAAATGGACTGCGCACCTTAATACAGCACCTCCGCACAAATGGACTTCACAAAATGGCGCTAATTTACCCAAAAGAACAACTTCGCTTTGCTCGCATGCTGTACAAAAGAGGCCTTCCAGAAGGGCTCGCTTACCTCGCCATTAACAGCCTTTTCCCAATTTCATTAATGGCTTCTGCCTATATTAAAAATTCCTCTGAATCGTTTAATAACAGCTTAGCATTAAATATTGCTCTCAGCGTTACACTACTTATCGCTGGCCCCATCTCTTGTGTGGGCGACAGCTTTTCAGCTGCTGTAAGTGAATTGCTCACAGAAAAAGAGAATCCTCTACATCGAATCAGGCAATTTGGTAATTTAGCATTACTTCTTATGTCCTCCTCTGGCCTATTGCTAGGTACAGCTTTATTACTATCGCGCACACTCATCAGTCAATGGCTGATTGATAGCACCCTCCCCAATTATGATGAAATTGTTAACTTGACCAACACTCTGCTCACATATACGGCGTTTCTGTGTTTAACAGAGTTTCTGCGCCATAGCTTCAATGGACTGATGAAAAAGTTTTCGCCCACAGCAGCAGCCGCACTCGATATATTCAGCATGTTTGTAATTAATAATACACTCGCAATAGGAGCCTTGGTCATGGGGCTGGGCGCGAAGGGAGCTATACTTTCATTACTCATCGCCTCAGCAATCGGCGCCATACTGAATGGTGTGCTTTATGCTTACATGATTAATAAAAGACTTATCAAGGACGTATACACCACCAAGACACTAGCACTTAAGACAAACAACAACGATAATAATGCCGAGGGCAATTCAAATGCTTTAAATATTAAAGCAGAAATTAGCGCGCCAACCAGTATACTTCAATGCCTTACCGATACACTACAAAAGATGTTTGAGGACATGCATCCCAACCTTTGTGATGACGATGAAACAACCGCACAAGATCAATCAACAAACTCAAATCAAACAAACACATTACTAAGCACGACGGCAACTCAAATCGCCACCAAGGCCCCGAAGAAACCTCATTCTTGGTACCAATCAGTTAAACAATACTTCTATCCTGCCACTGCAAGCACAACATCATCCACTATTTGGACGCAGCCTAGAAATACCAACGCAAAAAAACTACCTCCCTCCTCGAAAACGATAAGCTATGGCACCACCACCTTAAGAGCAACTTAACACCGGGGAGAAACACAAAAAAACAACCTGCTTTTCCTCAAAAATGATCTATGCTTTTGATGTGTATTAAAACAAAAGGAAGATGATCATGAAATATTTATTATCGTTATTATTCAGTAGCTTATTGGTTGCCAGTGCTTTTGCTACGTCCGCAAGTGTGCCAAACAGCTCAACTCAAGCCGTCAAGCACGGCTGCAAGTGCTGTCAGCAGAAATGCAAATGCAAGGGTAGATGCGGATGCAAACAAAAAACCAAGAGCGCCTATAAAAAGTGCTCATCTAGCGAATAGCTTTAAATAATAAAAACAGGTGGAGCAGGCAACCCCCGAGGTGTTTTGTGTCGATTGACCTTACCCTCAAAACTTGCTCCGCCAATTAATGGGCCATAAACTGTGATTTCGCCATCCGACGCTAACTTGATACCTGCGCGACCGGTGCTTAGATGAATTTCTGTTTTGACATCAAACGCTGCTACGTGCCCGTGCAGCTTTATTGCTTGAGATTGTCCGCTTAAGTGTAAACCTTTCGTTTTTATATCCAGCTTATCTCTCGCATAACATTGCAAATGGCGACCGCTCTGAATCGTTTGCTGCCCTTTCGACCGAAGCTGCTGCTTTTCGCTTTTTACATGATAATGCTGGCCTGAGCTTTGCTGGATGCCGCCGGACTGGGCCGTCAGTTTAGCTGTTTTATGTATATAAAACTGACTTTTCAACTTCATTTTTTCTTGCCAATTTGCTTGCGTTTCTTGACTCATATCTTTATGACTAAGATGCAACATATCACCCGATAGGGCTTGCAAACGTAAATCATTCTGACTCACTTGGTCACTCATCAACATGGCATTGTGTGTTTCTGCCGTTGCTAGATAAATACCGGACGCTGTTGCTTTGTCTTGCATCACCCATTGATGACCTGCAGCTGTCTTTATGATATTCGTTTGCGCATTTGTTATCGTCACAAGACTCGATGTTGCTTTGGCGGGTAATGCCGCCACAATCAGTGGTCGATTAGGATCGTTACGCATAAAACCAATCATCACCTTCGCGCCATCCCGCAACGAACAATGCGACCCCACACACTGATCACCTCGCCTCCCAATAGAGGATGCGCCACCATAACCATGCAAGACATTGAAAGGTATACTCGCTTCTGTATGTTTTTTTTCAGATTCATCTAAGAAAAATCTCACGCGATAACGCCCCAAGTCATCCAACAAAGACGAAGACAAATCAGAGGTTGCTTCAATCACTCCCATCAACAAGCCCGCATTTTCAGGCGACGAAGACTGGGGTGGCGTGTAACCATGGCACGTCTTTAGTGCTTTCCATACATTTTTATACGGTCGCACATCGCCCGAGCCATCACCTGGCATGGGGTATCGTGCTTGATGCGTTATGGAGTTAACCAGATGTTTTTCTGAACCTATGGTTGCAATCATTCCTGCCTGTAAAACAAGCTCATGGCTAACGCCTGTCAGTGCAGCTTGTTGGCGTTGCTCGTGTTGTGACGCACGATCAGCAAACACTTGTGCGAGATGACACACAGACTGCGCAGCACCAAGCCCATGAACATCTTGCTGGTGGAAAGCAGCGTTCAACACGGGCGCATAAGCTAGCTGCTTTGCAAAATGAATGCTCTCCTGATGCTCATTGGTTTCCAACCAATAAAACCAACCTGCTTGTTGAAGTTGTCGCTGGAAAAAATGATACACGCTTTCGTTAGGGAGCTGGAAAACAAAGTCTAACGGCGCCTCCCTCTCTTCTTCATGCCAGATGATTTGATGTTGATGGTAGTTAGCGTGTGTTTTGAGAATGGTGGCAATAATACTTTGTGGCGTTTCGTTTAAATAAATATGGCCTTGTTGGTATTGGTGTAATCTGGCCAACTTTGGCACCAAGCAAACCTCTGTATTGCCATTGGCTTTAATTAAAATACGATTTAATTCACCTCGGATATAACGCGCCTTGCCTGCGGCATCAATGATGCATAACAATGTTGTTGTTTGCAAAGCAAGCGATTGATGCTTGGAAACAAACGTTAGTTTAAACTCGGATGGATGTGATAACGTTTCTACGCCATCTAGCGCAATCACAGGATAGCTTTGTTTGCCAATCATCAATGTGGCTTGTTCGCTTAATTTAAGTGACATAAAAATTCCTTGGGCAATGGATAAAATAAAGGGGAAGTAGCGTCATACCGCAACTTGATCGCGGCATCCAAATCATCAAGAATGTTGTTTTAGAGTAAAAAAGAAACGCGCCAAAAGCAGGCAAGGGGTTCGAGCAAAACAGGATAAAAGCAGATAACGTTAATATAATGAATTAATGCGCCAACGTCAAACTAAACGCCAACACGACCACCGCGGCCACCAAAAGGAAAATACCCAGTTTAATTTTGCGGACCGTCTTACGATCACAACCACGCCATTCACCGAAATACCAACCCCAATAGTTAGAGATTAAAATAACCAACACCATAAACAAAGGCCAACCAATCACAGGACCTAACTTGCCGATCAAGCTCACGGCATAACCATAGGCAACAATAGAGCCATAAGAAAAAGTACCCATAATAAACGTTACCGGCAAATAACGCGCCGTATTACGCAAAGTATAAACGCGATACGAGCGATTTTTTACGTGTAAATACAACATGTAGCTTACATACGGAATAAAGGCCGCCGTTAAAAAAATAGGCCACGCAATGTTCGATGCAACAATCGCAGGAATACCTTTGCTCGCTGCCAGAGCAGGCAGCGACATAGTTTCTGCAAAAGCAAAATTCATTGCTGCGTAAAAAATACCGGCGACACAACCTAGAGCGACGCCAAGAAGATAACGCTCTTTTTCAACCGTGGCTTCTTTATTATCTGTTTTATCGCGCAAGCTACCCGCAACAAAACAATAGACAAGGCCGAGACAAATCAACAGAACCCCGACAATGGAGAAAACGCCAAACGTTGTGAATATTTGCGAAGGATGAATAAAAAGTAGCGGCAAAATAAAACCCAGCCCCGTGCCGATCCCTACATTTAAAATAAAACCAACGCCAAGCCCTATCAGACGCATGGATAAAGCAAAAGAAACCTGTCCGATACCAAACAAAAAACCACCAACACACAAAATAATGATGTTGCTAATAGGCGTATGAAAATAAACCGTCACGGCATGAGGTGCGATAATAAAAAGCATCAGCCACGGGAAAAGAAAAAACGTCCAAAGCGAATAATTCAGAAAGATATTTTCAAACTGCCAACCTTTGATGATTTTCATCGGAAGCGCAAAGGATGCGCTCATGAAGCTGCCGACAATAAATACGAAGAACGAGAGCACGAGTAGCATGGGTGTAACCTCTTATCATTAATTTGCGTGAAAAACGAGCTTATCCAGAAGTACTTTTCTTAGTTGATCAAGCATAATTGGTTTCGTTAAAAAACCATCCATGCCCGCATCTATACATTTTTTTTGATCATCTGCATGGACATTCGCGGTGACCGCGACAATATGTTGATGCCGATCTTCAGGCTCTGCGCTTCTGTATCTTTCCACAATCTCAGGCCCGCTGAAATCTGGAAGACTCATATCCATCAACACCAAATCATATTCATTTTTTAATTTTTCTAGCGCTTCTTTACCATTTTCTGCAACACCCACCGTTGCATTTAACCTTGCAAGCATATGTGTAATGACTTGTTGATTCATTTCCTCGTCTTCAACAACAAGAATACGAGATGCGGGCAGTGTCAATTGCTCATCAAGCGAATATTGCGTCTCATCGTGTATGATTGCAATCTCTTTCGCCGTAGGTAAAGCAAAATCAAAGGTACAAGAAAAAGCTGTTCCATGACCAATCTCACTTTTCACTTGAAGCGTGCCATCCATCAAATCAACCATTTTCTTAACAATCGACAACCCAAGGCCCACGCCGCCATAACGCCTTGAATACTCATCGTGCTTCTCAGTGCTGACTTGTGAAAATTCTTCAAAAATAGAATCTAGTTTTTCTGACGGAATACCAATACCTGTATCTTGAACCACAAATTTGATTTTGACGTGTCCTTTTTTTTCCGCCTTTAGTAATTGAAGCTTCAGGGTCACCACACCTTCACCGGTAAATTTCATGGCATTGTCGCATAAATTATAAATAATTTGGCGCAGCCGCATTCTGTCTGCCACGAGGTATTCAGGTAGGGAGCGTGGTTTTTTTAACTTAAAATCTACTTTCATCTCTTGTGCTCGCACAGAGAATTCCATCGCCAGCTGTTGAAGGAGCTCCTCCAAAGCAAAAGGCGCTGGCCTCAATGCTAAAGCGCCGGATTGCATCTTGCTAAAATCCAAAATATTATTAATCAACCCCAATAATGATTTACCGGAAGCCATCATGGCACGCAAGAACTCTTCCCGTTCTGTCAATGAGCAGCGATCATGCTGCATAAGTTGAGCCATCCCCATAACAATATTCAGCGGTGTTCGTAATTCGTGCGTCATCATGGCTAAAAATTCAGATTTGGCTTTATTGGCGGCTTCAGCTTCTTGTTTGGCTTTGATTAAAGCCTGTTCGGTTTCTTTTTGTTTGGTAATATTCACCGTATTGCCCACCAATCCTAAAACGTTATTGTTAACGTCAAAAATAGGCGCTTTATTGGTCAACTGATAAACCGTTTTCTGTGCTCCATCCACAAAAGAATTTTCTTCGCGGTTAAGAATAGGCTGGCCTGTACGCATAACTTCAAAATCGTCTCGCGCAAAAGAGGCGGCCATGAATTCCGATAGTCCAATAGCCGTTCCTAACTCAAAAACTGTTTTCCCAACCACGGCTTCTTTAGGTAAGCCAAGCAAGCTAGCACATTCTTCATTACACCCCAAATATACTCCCGCTTTATCCATCCAATAAACACTGCCAGGCACAAAAGTAACGACGTTCTCTAAAAAGCTTATTTCATCAACCGCGTCTTTTTTTGGCTGTGGCAACATTACATTCAAGACAGCAACCATCTTTGCTTTTTGATAAACCGGCATTCTTTTGGAGATAAATTTATGCGCACTCCCTGTCTCATCTTGAACACTCAATTCCGTCTCAACAATTTTCACTCTTTTTTTGGCAAAAAAACGGTCGTCCAAAAAGACTATCTGGCTCAAAGCTGGATTAGAGAGAAGGGTTTTTTCCTGCAATTTGTCTGCGTTCTGCCCTATAAGTTCAGCGCCCAAACCAAAACCAAGTAATTTTGCAAAACGATCATTAGCGTATTGATAGACGCCATTTTTCGCACGCACATACACATAACCCGGTATTAAGTTTAAAGCTTCGAAATCTAAAGTAACATCATTTTGTAACAACGGAATTCCTCTCATCTTTCTAGCAACATCACCCACCCACCCTACAAATAAGCATCTATCTCATCCGCAAGAACAAAAACATTCCTTTCTTCCATCATGGTATCATGATCTCCAGGCACGATGTGCCGCACAATCGGAAAAGTCGAAAAAGGTTTCCAATAATTATACTCTTCTTGATGATCTTTCATAACAGGCAAAATAGACTCGGCCTTAAGCAGTATTACCTCAACATCTAGTTTCGCATACTTATATTCTAACAGTATTGTATTTCTTTGAACATGTAAAGCCAGCCATGGCTTTGGCAACGCGTAATTAACAGCGTCTGCCCTCCTTAATAACTTCTCTCGATATTGACTTAAATAATCATTAAGAAATGCTGGGCTCTTTATAACATCAGGATGAACGGCCCATCCATCGAGCAAACCAAGAAATTGTACCTTTTCACCTTGCTTTCTCAATTGGTTAGCGATTTCAAATACCAATGTGGCACCCAATGAGTATCCACATAAAAAATAAGGGCCATGCTGCTGTTTCTCTTGTATTTTTTCCAAATAAAAACTTGCCATCTGCTCAATAGACTCAAACAAAAAATCGTGGGCACTCAAACCCGGATCTTGAATACCATAAATAGTTCGCCGCACCCGCAATGCTTTAACCAAAGGCACATAACACAAGACGCTACCTCCTATAGGATGCACCAAAAACAACGGCTGAGCATCATCACCCTGACGCATCAAAACTAAAGACGAAGCTATTTTGTCAGCATCATGCCGGTGTTTACTATCGATACGATGAGATAAACGACGAGGCATTGGAGCCTCCAGGAAATCTTGTATTGTTATTTTCACATCCATCTGCTTTTGAATAAAATTGGTCGCCATCATCACTAAAAGAGAATTTCCGCCCAGCTCGAAAAAGTTAGATGTTGCAGTAATTTTGTCCGTCGCAACCTGTAAGACTTGGCTATAAATAGCTATTATCTCTGCCTCATCTTTTGTTGGCAACTCATTTTCGCTAGTTAGCGAAGGTTCTTGACTCGCGGCCAAAGGAATCAGTTTTTTTCGATCAACTTTACCATTCAATGTCATTGGCAATGCATCCAACAACACAAACAATGCTGGCACCATATAGCTTGGCAAGCAAGAAAACAAATGCTCTCTTAATTGCTGAACATTAAAATGCTTATCTTCTTTTGAGCACGTTGCAATATAAGCAACGAGATAGGATCGCTCACTCTCTCCGCGCAACATAACGACCGCTTGCTTCACACCTTGAAACGATAAAACAGCCGACTCCAACTCCCCCAGCTCCACTCTAAAACCATGAAGTTTAATTTGAAAATCGTTTCTGCCAACATATTCCAACTCATTATCAGGCAGCACCTTCATTAAATCGCCAGTTTTATAAAGCCGTCCGTAAACAGGGTGCTGAATATAGACTTTTTCGGTTAATTCTTCCCTGTTTAAATAACCTCTCGACAATCTCACCCCTCCCACAAAAAGCTCACCAATGCCATGGGTATCCACCATATTATGGTGCTCATCAAAAACAATAAAAAACGAATTTGCTAACGGTCGCCCAATTAGGCCACGATTATTTCCTGTTACAATGTTTTTATTAAGTTTCTTGTAAGTAGAGTGGACTGTTGCCTCCGTCAGACCATACATATTAATCACCTTGGGGAACCGATCATCGTGATTTTCATACCACTTCGCCACATCTGAGAATCGCAAAGCTTCTCCAGCCAAAATGATAAATCTCAAATATAGCTTCTCCTTTTTTTCTCTATCAATATGAACGAGCATATTAAAAAAAGAAGGGGTTTGGCATAACACCGTTATTTTCTCTTTAACTAACAAATCATAAAAAATAGCGGAAGAAGTAATACAATCATCGGTAGCGATCACTAACGCCCCGCCATACAACAAGCACCCCCACATTTCCCAAACAGAAACATCAAAAGAGAAGGAATGAAACAAAACCCAAATATCTTTAGCATTGAATTTAAAATGTTTATGTGACGAAGAAAACAAACTAATAATATTTTTATGTTCAATTAGCACTCCTTTAGGATGTCCCGTGGACCCCGAGGTATAGATGATGTACGCCAGATCACCGGGGGCAATGATGACATCAGGATTAACATCGCTTTCTAATGCAAGATTCGCAGCAATATCCTCCAAACAAACAATCGGCCCACCCCACCCAAGATCTAAGTCGATGACGCTCTGCTTATCAATAAGAAAAAAGCAAATACTCGCATCATTTAAAATATAGTCTACTCGTGACTTGGGATATCGAGGGTCAATAGGCACGTAAGCCGCCCCAGCTTTTAGAACGGCAAGAATAGCAACAACCGTATCCACACTCCTATCAGCAAGAATAGCAACAATATCGTTGCTCAACAATCCAGCTTTAATTAAATAATTTGCAAGTTTATTCGCTTTTTTATTAAGCTGCTCGTACGACAACGTAGTCTTACCACACTTTACCGCGCGAAAATTACCTCGTTGCTTCGTTTGATTTTCAAATAAGGACACAACAGATTTAAATTCAGCAGCGTGACAACTCGACCGCTTACTATTTCCAAAAGATAAAAATTGCTTTAAGCATTTACGAGAATAAAATGCCTCTTCAAAACTGGTGTGCCTTCCATCAATCAGTGCATTAAACAAGAAAACAAGGCAAGACATGATGTTTTTAATTTGCGATTTTGAAAAGCACTGTTTATTAAAAACAAGTTCCATACCAATTTTATGATCAGGAAAAACTTGGAAAGCTAAAGGATAATGGTTAGTATCATAAACATTCACCCTTCCTACCGATAAATTTGTCTCTGGATAACTAGCATAGTTTTCAACGGCAAAAATGGTTTCGAATACATCGTCTCTATTCAAATTACAAATCTGCTCTTTGATCTTGTACAATGGATAATGGGCGAATTTTAGGACCTCTGACGTTTTCTCCTGGACTCTCTGAATAAGCTCGATCATTGGCTCGTCATTATTTAAACGCACGTGGAGCGGCACCACATTCATCACAGGGCCGACCATAGCCTCGACACCCTGAACCTCTTTTGGAAGCAACGAAACAACAAGACCATAAACAATATCTGAACAAGCCGTTTTTTTTGATAGTGCAATCGCCCAAATCACTTGAAAAACAGAAGAAAACGTCACCTTGTATTGCTTTAAGAGACACCTCAACTGCTCGCTTCTCTTTACAGAAAAATGCTTGGCTAATCTTCCACATCGATAACGAGAGCTTGCGCTATAGCTCGGGGCATTGGTTAAGCTGGAACCATAATGGAAATCACTACATTCTTGCTTCCAAAAAGCCTCAGCTGCTTGTGTCGACTGGCTGTAAATCCAGGAAACAAAGCGATCATAAGAGACCGCTGGCACCAGACAATGCTTTTTACCATCAAGCAAAGCTTTGTGAATAATGAAAAATTCTTTTAATAAAACATTAAGCGCCCACCCATCTATGACGAGATGATGATGCGTAAAAACAAGCACATGATATGTTGAAGAAAATCGAATCAAGCTAATGCGAGGCAACGTTTTATCATCAATCACTGCGCCCAATAATCGATCGGCACATAAAAATTCGTTCAAAATTCGCGTATATCTTGCCTCGGCAACAAAAGAAAAGTCCTTATAAACAAAACTAAAATCTATCTTTTCACTAATATGCCGTTCAAATACATTATCCCTACCAGCAACGAAAACGGAGCGAAGCATATCATGTCGATCAATTACCTCTTTCCATGCCATCTTCACCAAGTCAGGAGAAAGATCGCTATAAATAGCAAAATGGAACTGTCCTTGGTATAGTGCGCTTTGATCGTTGAGCATATAATAAAGCATGCCCATCTGCACCGGTGACAAACGCCTGTCTTCTTGCCGTTCCGTAGGTTTATACTCCTGGCTATGATCAATGCCGACCTCATTCAAAATAGACACTGCGTTTTTTTTCTCGAGATATGAAAACAAGGCTTTGATTTTAGGATAAGAAAAAATATGGCTCACTTCAAGACAAATACCATATTTGTAGAGCTCTGAAATAATCTGCATTGCCAACAACGAATCGCCACCCAAAGAAAAAAAGTCGGAATATTCATCAATAGCTTGCTGTTTAAAAACGTCTCGCCAAACACGAAGCAATCTACCCATTAACCCATACGGCACGCTTCTGTCCACTAAAGCATGCTGGTTTTTTTGCGCTTGTATCTCAGTAATTAATTTCTTTCTATCTATTTTTCCGCTAATGCTCACTGGAAAATCTGTATAAATATAAAATTGGGTAGGCATCATATAGGCCGGTAATCGCTCCAGTAGACGCGCCTTCAACTCGTCTTCTTCAAGACTTTCTTGCTCATGAAAAACAACAAAAGCGGCTAGTATTTTTCTCCCGCCGGCTTGCTCCAACAAAGTCGCGAAACTCATTCGAACAGCAGCAATGGAACAAATCGCCAGCTCCACTTCTTCAATCTCAATACGGAACCCTCGTATTTTAACTTGTCCGTCTGCCCTTCCAAAAAACTCAAGATTTCCATTAACGTTCCACGCAGCAAAATCACCCGTTTTATATAACCTAGCATTCTCGTCTTCATCAAAAGGATTATGAATAAATCGCTCTCGCGTCATATCGCAACGATTACGATAGCCCTTTGCCAAGCCGTCACCTGCAACACAAAGCTCACCCATTACCCCTATCGGCAACAATCTATTATACTCATCAACAACATAACACTTGGTATTCGCAACAGGTTTGCCAATAGGTACAGTGTGCCCCACCTGTTCAAACGCAGGGAGCTCATAACACACCGAAACCGCTGTATTTTCGGTAGGCCCGTATCCATTAATAATATGATTCGGTTTGTTTTTCCGCTTCAAATGCTTCTTCACAAGATGAGATGCAAGCACTTCTCCGCCCACTACCAGGTAATCAAGCTTTGAAAAAATCTCCGGATTCGCAATAAGCAACTGATGATAGACGGTCGTAACTAATACCGCCACCGTAACTTTAGTATACATAAAGGTTCGGAGCATTTTTTCAGGAGAAAGCAATTCTTTTTTACTAATAAAAACTAATTCCGCGCCATTAAGCAAAGCTATCCAAATTTCAAAAGCTGCCATATCAAAAGAAAAGCTAGCACATTGCGCGACCACATGCTCTGCTTTAATGTTAATATAATTCTGACTCCGTGCAAAACGCACAACCCCCCGATGCGGAATTAACACCCCCTTCGGCACACCGGTCGAACCCGAGGTATACATCAAATAAGCAAGATCCGTCGCTGCTTGATCATCACGCGATAAGTTCTCATCAGAAAAACCCTCAGCAACATCACTACAAACATCAATACATTCAACCCCATCTTGCTGAACCCTTTGCAATGTGTTCAAGTGCGCTTTCGACGTCAACACCACCCTCGCCGCACTGTCTTTCAACATAAAATGAATACGTTCCAGCGGATACTCGGGATCAATCGGCAAATACGCACGGCCTGTTTTTAAAACGGCTAACATGGCAACAATCGCGTCAATACGTTTATCCATACAAATAGCGATGAATTGCCCTAAGTCTGTTTGCTTAGCACGCAAAAGCCTGGCTAACTGATTGGCCTTTTCATTCAGTGCGAGGTATGTAATAGATTGCTCATTGTGCCGAATAGCAATTTTTGTGGGATATAAAACAACTTGTTCTTCAAAAAGTCGCTGGATGGTTTTGTTTCTAGGGTAGGGGCGAGTGGTGTCATTCCAATCGTAAAGTAATTTTTGTTTTTCTTCTTCGGTGATTAAGGCAAAAGGATCCGCCGTCTCAAGCGAACGGTGAGCGTCATTTAACGCATATAGCTCATCCTTCGTGCTTTCGCCGTCGTGTGTGCCCATCAATGGTGTTCCTTGCTTACCTTATTAAACTTTTTCGCACGTTTTAAAAAGGCGCGTCTCACCACCTTCCTAAACAACAATTAAACTATGGCCATCACACCAGAGAGCAAGTCTATCATATTTAAGTGATAATTCATAAAAACAAAGATGAGATCAAAGCGATAGCGCTTCCTTCACAAATGGAATTGTTAGGCGCCTTTTCGCCGCCAATGAGGCGTGATCCAGCTGTGACAACGCTTTAAATAAGGACGCCATGTCTCTCGGCCAACGATTGAGCAGAAATTTGGCCACCGACTGAGAAACCGGCAGCCCTCGTGCCTTGGCTCTCGTCATGATGGCTTGCATTTTTTCTTCATCCTTCAATTCCGTCACCGGCAAAGCAATGCCCCACGCCAAGCGTGAAACAAGGTCTTTCAAAGCCAGCCCCAGCTCTTGGGGCGGCACAGAACCTGCCACAATCAAGCGTTTATTTTCTTCGCGCATGCGATTGTATAAATGAAAGAACGCCTCTTCCCAAGCGGGTCGACCCGCCATAACATTGACATCATCAATGCAAACCAAGTGCAAATTCTCTAACCCATCCAATACATCCGGTTGCAACTGCTCAATATTTTTAAACGATAAATACAACGGCGATAACTTTAATTGATTCGCCGCGTGGCAACATGCTTGCAAAAGATGTGTTTTGCCAACGCCTGAAGCGCCCCACAAATAAACAAACTGCTCACCTCGGCCTCGCGCAATCGCCTGAAGAATCGTTAATAATTGATCGTTGTTGCCGACATAATAATTTTCAAAGGTTGTATCTTCATGAAGCTCCAACCCTAACGTTAACTGTTCGGTCATGCTGGTGCATCCCCTTCTGTCGGAGACTGCCCATTTTCTAAATATTTTCTACGCAGATAACGAAAGAACACCATAATCACCGCCGCCACAGGTAATGCCAACAACACGCCGACAAACCCAAATAACTGACCGCCCGCAAGCACGGCAAAAATGACCGCCACAGGATGTAAGCCGATTCTATCGCCAACGAACATGGGCGAGAACACAAAACTTTCACACACTTCACCAATCGCAAACACAATGAGGACGCCAATCACCGGCCACCAGGTGTGAAACTGTATCACTGCTGCAATCAGCGCCATTAATATACCTGTAACAAAGCCCAGGTAGGGCACGATACTAAACAAGCCAGAGAGCACGCCTATCAACAACGCCATATTCAATCCGACAATCGACAAGCCCACCGAATACACAAAACCTAACCCAATCATCACCAATAATTGTCCGCGGAAAAATCCGGCCAGAACATCGCCACATTCACGAATTAAACTCACCGCCGTTTCACGAGCCGCTGGCGGCAAAGGAATCAAGCGTTTTCCATTCGTCGTAACATCCACCCAATCGATCAACAGATACAAGGTCACCACAGGGATCAACACCACATTCATTAAAATCTCAAAAAGCGTGTGTCCTGAGGTGAACACCATACTTGTGATGGCTTTGAATAAATCCTTACCATGTTGCTGAAAATGATCTAGTACAGCATTCTTCAATATGCTCGTATTAAACTGCATTTTAAAACCTGACACTTTACTCAACCAAGGCACAAAAACAGCCTGCACCCAATTCAACATGGCGGGGATACTTTGAACAAACGTAAATATTTGTTTTTCAAGCTGAGGCAATAAAGTGAACACCAACGTCAGCACAATGCCCAAGAAAATGAGGAACACGAAAAACGACGAGACAATGCGAGGAATCTTCCAACGGCGCAACTTCGTCACCAATGGATCTAAAAAATACGCCAACAAAAACGCCACCAAGAAAGGCACTAGCACAGGGCTCAATAAATACACCAATCCCAATACAAGGAGCACCATCATAAAAGCAAACCACTTAGATGACTCTGTCATGGGCTGTTGTTCACGACCAACCGACATTCAATTACCTCTCACTGCTCAACTGATAAACCAAACTTCGTTCTGGTAAGAGCATACCATTATTTTGCGTCACCGGTAACAACTCATGCCCCAACTTCAATTGTTGAACAAAGGTTGCTACATTTCCCGAGAATTGAAGGTTAAATGTCGCGCTAGAACCATCCAGGCTTGAAAGCGTCACACGCTTCACCCCCACCACATGAGAAAGATAGCGCCGGACTTTGGCATAATCACTGATGCGTGAAATATTGATCATTTTCAATTGAATAAGACGCGCCCCACCCGCGGTTGTCGCGCTCACGGCATACTGCTTCACCAAAAGTGCGGTTAGCTGATTCATCCCCTGATTTATGGTTGTTGCCAAGCCCGCACCTGCCATCGACCAACGTTGCTCGTTACCCTGTATTAATAAGTGCCATTGACTGGTGACTTGTTTCGGCTGCGCCTCATCAACACTCACCAATAAAATCGCATCCGGCGAATAACGCGCCGATGCCGCCTGAATAGCCACCCAATTACCCTGAAGCACGTCGGCCGTTGACAAGGTTTGCATATCGGCCAAATCCATCAATGGCGTAACTAAAGGCAGTCCTCGCGCCTGAGCACCCGCTTTAAGCAACGCAGACAGCGCATTATCACCGCCATTCGTCAACGGCTGCCACGATCCACCTTCATGACGCTCAACAAGCCACAACAAAACCAACGGCCGCGTCGCACCCCAAACAGGCTCCCCCGCCTGCGTCAGCCACTGCTTCACCACCGCAGGATCAAACGCAAGATGGATCATTAATTGATGCTTGGGCTGCTTTTGAAAATAAGAATACTGAGAAACATAACGCTGCGCCGCTTTCACCTTTTTTTGCAAAGCGCTATTTTGCATCACCGCCGGATTACCGCTCACTTTAATCAACACTTTTGCCATAGCCTTAGGCATGATATTCAAACGCCGCCAGGTGACTTGAGAGTGGATCGGCATGTTGACCGAGTACAAATGCGTCAGCGTGACCGCTTGGACGCTCGAGGCTGCTAAGAGAAAAACAAAAAGGATGAGCCGCTTCATTGTGGTTGTTCGTTACATGAAAAGGATGATTATACGTAAAGTGACGCATTATGGATAGCGTTGTTTCGCAAAGATAAAGATACGCCCTAGCGCATCTTTATCTTTTGAAAACGAGAATACTCAGTATATCAGCACTACTTTTTGATTTCGCCTTGTCTATTGTTCTGGCAGTGATGACACTTCTTGGTATTACTTTGTCCGTGATCACACACGATAGTACACGGATTCAACCCGGAAGTTTCAACATGCGAGGATTCTGCAAAAGCTTGCGCAGCAGTCAGCGTTAAGCTAACCCCAAACAAGCAGGCTATTAAATATTTCATGATCACCCTCCTAAAGTTGTTCAACCTTACAATAACGCAAACTCAAGCTAACAGCGCTCATTTTTTATTTTTCTATCAAGGATTTAGCATGTTATTGCACCACTTCTCAAGTTGACTTGAATAGGACTTCACCCAGGTGGGCCCATAACTATTGTATTCCAAAGGGGTCAAAGCAAAATCGCCAAGAAAAGTAGCAGCCTGTTTTTTAGCGTTTGTACTAAGATTTTTAAATATCGCCCGATTGAATGAGTTTGGCGAGCTCAGACCATCTGACTGCATATATACAAAAGCCACAGGCCAAGAGTTATTTTTATAAGATACAGAGACTTGGCAGCCCATGTGACCTCCCGGCCCAGCTGTAAGATAAGCAGAATCTTTGGATACGTTGAGTTGCCTCCACGCCTGCTTGGCGTCGTTTACGAGACCCAGAGAAAACCCTGCAGACACGGCCATAACAAGAGGCAAGACTATTAAATATTTCATGACGGCTTTCCTTATGTAGTTCTGTCGTAAATAAGGTTAGACTAATTTTAGAGATTCGCACACAAATCGGCCGCTTATTTTCGATTTTAATTGAAATCATCACGATTTCACTCCATTTCATCCGCAAGAAAAAATTTGCTTTCCCACCCCCTTCAGCCTATGGTTAAACATCATACGTAACCACCGAGGAAAAAGGATGAGCTGGTTCAATAAGGTTGTTGATGTCATGGAAGATAAGCGCATTATTAAATTGCGCCCTCATGCCTGGAAGGCTCGCTTGATTGTTAGTCTTATTCTATTGATAGCCTCCACCGTGGGCGTCATTATCACGTATTTTTCACCCGCCTTCGCCTGGTCTTACTGGTGCTACATGGTGATTTTCTTTGCGCTTTTATGTATTTGGCTCAGCTGGTATGTTGCGCGTCACCATCAGGTTGATAAGAACGTTATTTGGCGCGAGATACTGCATTGGCTAGGTCTAATGATCGCCGTGCTAATTATATCCTTTGTGGTCAAAAGCGGGTTGATCAGCTACCTCATCGGCGCCCTCTTTGTGCTTGTTTTGCTGGGCTTGACCCTCTTTCTCGCCGGGGTACATTTCGATGCTGTATTCATGGTCATCGGTATTTTGCTGTGGCTGCTGGCTATCCTCACGGTTTTCTTTGTTAAGTACTTGATTGTTATCCTTGTCCCTGTCGCTGTCTTGATCGGGCTGCTCTTCGTTTGGCGTTATCTCTCTAAAAGTCGCGCGATGAAAGAGGAAGGCAAGGACATTTGACCGCTGATTAACCACAAAGACGACCACCTGGTCGGTCGTCTTGACCCGGCTCATACCAGCAAAACCTAGACGATACCTCGCATATCTCATGAATTCTAAAAAAAAGCGCGCTATCTGCCACAAAAATAAGGAATTTTCGTGCAAGATCGCAAAACCGGTGCTACTATTTTGGTTAAGGAATGTAATAGAAAAGAGGCTCAACAATGATCAAATCACAACTCATTGAAAATGTAGGTCGCAAACAAGACCACCTTTCAGAGCAAGATGTCATGCTTAGCGTGAACACCCTTATTGACGAGATGTCAAAACACTTAAGCAACGGCGGCCATATCGAGATTCGAGGCTTCGGCAGCTTTCGCCTACACTACCGTCCACCACGCCCAGCACACAACCCTAAAACAGGCGAGAAGCTGATGACACCGCCGAAATATGCGGTACGCTTCAAACCGGGCAAGGATTTGCGTGAAGACATTAATGCGTCGCGGAATGATGTTGAGATTGATCAGGAATCGTCTTAAAAACTGACTCACACTATCGCGCAAATCAAATGTTTCCCCTTAGCACAACTGATTGAGCATTGCTTCAAGCTTCGTAATTTCCATTAGCACCTCCTCGAACAACACGGGCTCACCAAAAAACATCTCAGCCATTGCCTTATAATCAGTCTCTAATATTTTCAATAACCGCAAACACGGCACCAACCGCAAACTACCTGGCTTAGCCGTTTGGTATGACGCTTGCTTGCTTCTGAAATAGATAGATTTGTGCTTTGCAACCGCCTCAAGCTATGATGCGGGCAATTTTGGCTTGCGCCCATCCAGGCGCATGACGAGCAATACGCTTTAACACCAATCGATCTTGCTTGCTTAACTGGCCCGCTATTTGATCGAGAAGTTTATCGCTTAGGTTATCTTTCCCCAAATAACGGATTGCTTGCAAAATAGCACCGGCTTTTGATCCTGCGCCAGCCATTACCTTCGGGCTCGCATGCCTTAGCTTTAAGACTGCGCCACCAATCGCAACATCTTTAGAGCGCCCATTCGTCAAGTAAGCGGTCTGAGCCGGCACTTGTGATGTCAAACCCAGCAAATACAATGCACGCGCACCTGATACTTGTATACTACTGTCCGTATCTTTTGCAAGCACTTGCGCCACTTCATCCAAAGACGGCAATAAATCGCCCAATAGGCGATGTTTTTTAGGATAATCGTACAACCCGCGAGCTAAGCGTCGAATCCGACCTTGGACAACAAGTCGTGACAGCGCCGTGTCCACGGATGGCCGTGTTCCAACATCAAGAAAATCACTGGGCGTAAAGACAGAGCCACGTCCACTTCGCCGAAACTTGCTCATTATATTGTCGCCAACCGTTTGCATAACCGCCCCCTGTAAGAAAAACAACGCTTTTTTCTTACAACTGTAGCCTAAATACAAACATCAAGCAACCATAATTGATCAAGCCTCAGGCAACGTCACCCCCGTCTGCCCTTGATATTTACCACCACGATCCTTATACGAGGTCTCACACTGCTCATCTGACTGCAAGAACAACATCTGCGCAACGCCTTCGTTGGCGTAGATTTTTGCGGGCAAATTAGTTGTATTTGAAAACTCCAGCGTCACCTGTCCTTCCCATTCTGGCTCTAGCGGGGTGACATTCACGATGATGCCGCAGCGTGCGTAGGTGGATTTGCCTAGGCAAATGGTCAGTACGTCGCGGGGGATTTTGAAGTATTCAACGGTTCTTGCTAGGGCAAAGGAGTTGGGTGGGATAACACAAACATCTGAGACGATATCTACGAAGCTTTTGTCATTGAAGGCCTTGGGATCGACGATCGCTGAGTGAATATTGGTAAACACCTTGAACTCTCTGGCACAGCGGACATCGTAGCCGTAGCTTGATGTGCCATAAGAAACGATTTTATTGCCATTGGCTTCTCGGACTTGACCCGGTTCAAAAGGCTCGATCATTTGGTGATTCATTGCCATTTCTCGAATCCAGCGGTCTGATTTGATGCTCATTGTTTTCTCCTGATGTTGATTCCATGCTTACCGTAGAATAACCGAATCAGAAGCCGTTGTGCAATCATTTGTTCTAAGCAAAATTCACGTTAAAAATGAACTGAATTCCTCCACTAATTCTGCTATTCTATGCTTCAAATAAACAACACCCAAGGCCACCCTCCATGGACCCAAGAAAAATCCTCATCACCAGCTCCCTGCCTTACGCCAATGGCGACATCCACATCGGGCACATGTTGGAATATGTACAAACCGACATTTGGAAACGCTTTCAACACATGCGTGGCAACACTTGTTACTACCTGTGCGGTACGGATGCTCACGGCACACCGGTTATGTTAAGCGCTCAAAAAAAAGGCACAGAACCCGCCGAGCTCGTACAACAAATGCAAAAAGCACACCTACATGACTTTGACCGTTTTTTTGTTGAGTTCGATTATTTTGGTTCATCAGATTCCCCTGAAAACCAGGCAATCACAGAAAGTATTTTTCTCAAGCTGAAAGAAAAAGGTGACATCGAAACCAAAACCATTGAACAAGCGTTTGATCCCGCCAAAAAGATTTTCTTACCCGATCGCTACGTGCGAGGCGAGTGCCCCAAGTGCAGCGCGGATGATCAATACGGCGATAGCTGTGATCAATGCGGCGCGACGTATAACCCGCTCGACATGACAAACCCTGTTTCTGTGCTCTCCGGTGAAACGCCCATCGCAAAAGCCTCTGAACATTTGTTTTTTGACCTGCCGAAATATGAAAGCTTTTTAAAACAATGGATTCAAGACGGACATGTGCAAGCGCCCATTGCTAACAAATTAAAAGAATGGTTCAAAGAAGGTTTGCTTGCGTGGGATATTTCTCGTGACGCGCCTTATTTTGGCTTTAAAATACCAGGCTACGACGACAAATATTTTTACGTTTGGCTTGACGCACCGATCGATTATATCGCTAGCTTTAAAAGCTTGTGTGAAGAACGCCCCGAGATTGACTTTAATGAATTCTGGCAACAAGGCAGCACGACGGAACTGCATCATTTTGTTGGCAAAGATGTCGTTTATTTTCACTCCCTCTTTTGGCCGGCCATTTTACAAAGCGCGGAATATCGCCTGCCAACCGCCGTACACACACACGGATTTCTCACCGTTAACGGAAAGAAAATGTCGAAGTCGCGGGGAACGTTTATTAAAGCGGCGACCTACTTAAACCATTTGCAACCTGAATATCTACGCTATTATTACGCCTCGAAACTCAATGATCAAATCGAAGATATTGATTTAAACTTTGAAGACTTTAAATCCAAGGTCAATTCAGACCTCGTAGGAAAAGTGATTAATATTGCCAGCCGTTGTGCGGGCTTCATTCATAAAAAAGCCAACGGGTACCTCAGCGATCAAATCGTTAACGAACCTTTACTCAATCAGTTTATCGCCGCCGGCGATAGCATAGCAAAACACTATGAAGACCGTACGTATGCTGCCGGCATGCGTGAAATCATGCATTTAGCGGATTTAGCGAATCAATACATTAACGACCAAGCACCCTGGGTATTGGCCAAAGACCCTGAAAAAGAAGATCAGGTGCCGGGCATTTGCAGCTTAGGGATTCATCTATTTCGCCTGTTGATTATTTATCTTCAACCGGTGATGCCCAAGCTTGCCAAAGACGTTGCTGATTTTTTAAATGTCGACACCTTTACTTGGAAAAACATCGAGCATACGTTAAAACGTCATCAAATCAACCCATTTAAGCCGCTCATGCAGCGCATCGATCCCAAAGACATCGACGCTCTACTGGAAGACGCGAAAGAAGAACTTAAAGCAAAATGACTGACGCAAAAAACACATCGATAGAGGTGCGCATTGAACAGCTCAATGCCGCCCTACCTCAAACGCAATGCCGATTATGCACTTATGATGGCTGCAAGCCTTATGCAGAAGCAATCGTTCGCGATAACGAAACCATTAACCTCTGCTTGCCGGGGGGCGTTCGAGGATTAAAGCGCTTAGCCAAACTCACAGAACAAGATGCGACGCCTTACATTGCCGAACTACAAAACGAAGAAAAACCGAGAATGCGCGCAGTGGTGCGCGAAGATGAGTGCATTGGCTGCGTTAAATGCATTCGCGCTTGTCCGGTAGATGCCATCCTTGGCGCAAGAAAACGCATGCATACCGTGATTGCTAGCGAATGTAACGGATGTGAACTCTGCGTTGAACCCTGCCCTATGGACTGCATCGATATAATCACCCTGGGACGAATTGAAGACGTCACACAAGAAGACGCCGACAAAAACGCCGCGCATTATCGTGAGCGTTTTGAAAACAGGGAAAAGCGCCTGATCAAGCTCAAACAGCAACGACGAAAACATGCGCCCGCACAACAAGATAAAAAACAAGCCATTGCCGATGCTTTAAAAAGAATGCAGGCCAAAAAAACATGAACAAGAAAAATTGTTATGCCCTGTTTCAACGCTTAAAAAAACACATCGAAAACCCAACCACCGAGCTAATCTATCATTCTCATTTTGAATTGCTCATTGCTGTTGTGCTCTCGGCACAAGCAACGGACGTCAGTGTTAACAAAGCAACAACTGTGCTTTTTAAAGTTGCGAACACACCTGAAGCCATCACCAAACTTGGCGTTAACAAGCTAAAAAATCATATAAAAACAATTGGGCTTTATAACACAAAAGCAAACAACATCATTAAACTCTGCCGAATGCTAATAGACAAACATCAAAGCAACGTACCCAATACAAGACAAGATTTAGAGGCGCTACCAGGTGTGGGGCGAAAAACAGCGAATGTCATTTTGAACACGCTCTTTGGCCAGCCCACCATCGCCGTAGACACACACATCTTTCGCGTATCCAATCGCACAGGCATTGCACCTGGGAAAACGGTATTAATCGTCGAAAAAAAACTACTGAAAGCCGTCCCAGAAGAGTTCAAACAAGACGCGCATCACTTGCTCATTCTACATGGCCGCTACACCTGCACCGCACGAAAGCCGCATTGCGGCTCATGTGTGATTGAAGATTTATGTGAATTTAATGCTAAGACGACTGAGAATTAACGTCCGACATCGTCGTCTCATCATCAAGCTCATGTAACGTCGCACTCTCATCCGTACGACGACAGTTCGTCTCTTTAAGCAGAAAAGCAAGCACAAAACTAATCAGAAAAGAAACAGGGAAAATAAGCATAGCATGCTGATACGCACCCAATGAATATAAATGAACGCCATTCACAAACTGCCCGCCCCAATGCGAATCAAGCATCCACCCTGAAATCGGCTGCATCACGGCACCACCCAAAACAACACTCATAGAAACGATACTAACGGCTGTGCCGGTTAATACGCGAGGATTGCCTTCAGCCACCAAGGGATAACTAATAACCTGCGAGCTCGTAATAAAGCCCAAAATAAAAAACAACAATAATAACATTTTGAATGATAATGTCGGATCATAAATAATAGGAAGCACCACTACAAACGACAAAAGCGCCCCGATCAACATAGGAATGCGACGGTTCGTCAATTTATCCGAAATCCAGCCCATCACAGGCGATCCAAAAATAGTACCCGTAAAGACCATGCCAGCGACAAAGCCTGCATCCGTAGGTGAAAAATGATGGACTTGCGTCAAAAACAACGTGCCCCACATCGCGCCCAACAGATAAATCGGCAAATTCATTAAGCAGGTATAAAGCCCCGCGTACCAATTCTGCTTGCTCACCAACACATGGGTAATCGCTTTCCAGACGCCCATTTGCTTGAGCTCTTTATTTTCATGATCCGCCGCAGCTTCTTGACCTTGAGGGCGATCCTTAATCACAAACCAAATCCACACCGTTAATACAACGCCCAACAAACCATCATAAAGTGTCGCATTCCGCCAGCCCACCGCTTGAACAATCGCCATCAACGGCGCCTGGGCCAGCCAACCGCCCACCATCGCCATTGTCACCAGAAGTCCTGTCAATAAAGCCATGCGTCGAGGTGGAAACCAGCGTGACGCCAAGCGCACGCCGCTTAGAAAGCAAAATGAACCACCAATACCAATAATAAAGCGAAACACCGTCGCCTGCGTTACCGTGGCCGCCAAGGCGAACCCGATGGTGCCTCCCGTGCAAAAGATCATAGCAAAGAGAATCCACTTACGCGTTGAGTAGCGATCCAGGAGGTTGCCCGCTAAAAACAAAAAGCCAGCATTGGCAATAAAATAAGCAGAAGAAAGCTGCCCCAACTGATGCGCACCAATATGAAACGACTTCATCAACGGCGCATTGATGGCATTGATCATATTTAATTGAATAAACTCATAAAAAAACAACAACCCGCCGGATAAGCTGACCATCCATGCAAGAAATGGGCTATTCTGCCATCCGTGTTTTTCAAGATAATTCGATAAAAGTGCCATGTGACCTCGAAATTAGGCTTTAAGGAAAGGAGGATTCTACCTGGATTTTTGCTCGAATTAAACCGTTTTTTGGACCGTGACAGCATGCTCAATGGAGTAACTAATCTCATCGCCAGTAAAGATACGACATGTCTTCAGATACCGCGGCCAAGGCTCGGTATGACGCTATCCTAGCAGGGACATAGCGCGGATTATTGGCAGAGCTGCCACTTTTATGCGCCTACTTTTGGCGATCTTGCCGCTTTTATGCACCTATTATTGGCACAGGCTCCACTTTTCCGCACCTATACCAAAAGTCTGCCACCTTCTTGCCCTCTTGAGCGCTTTACGCACCCAACTTCAACAACTCCCAATAATGCATATACAACGCCGTTGCCTTGTCGCCAACATCCGCCTCCACTTGCGCATTTTTCAAAGCACTTTATTGAACTTCTTTCTAGCCTAAAACAACGAAATCGATCAAACGTTTACCAAAAAAACAATAAAGCAAATATGCTGTAGATTAATACCAATCTCTTTGATTAACTTCTCCAATACTGTAAGCGTCCTTAATATCGAAGCTCGCAAAAAAACCACGTGGCAATGCATCATGACACTAGATGAAATAGAAAAATTAATACCTCAAGGAGAATCCCATGTTCTTGAATTTAAAAAATCAACGGCACGATTAAAGTCAGCATGTGAAACAGCTTGCGCTTTCTTAAATAGTGACGGTGGCACTGTTTTAATCGGAGTGACGGACGATGGGAGACTTACAGGTCAAGAGGTTGGCGACAAAACAAAAAGAGAGATTGGGAATGCGTTAGCAAAAATTTCGCCCATTGCAAATGTCCGCGTTACCTATACCGCTTTAATTGGTTCGAATAAGTATATTATCGTATTACAAATGATTACAGACAGCACGAAAAAACCTTACACCTATGATGGGCGTGCTTTTTTACGAAACCAATCTGACACACTGCCCATGCCAAGAGAATATTACCAACGACTCACATTAAGCAACGCAGGAGAAAAAAATGCTTGGGAGCAACAAATTACCTCTGACGCAACTATGGATGATTTAAATATTAATGAAATTATGGCGACTATTAAAGAAGGCGCATCAAACGGTAGAATTCTTAAAAACTTTAGCGTCGAAAATCATGAAGTCACATTAAAACGATTAGGATTATTAGACAAAAACAAAATCACCAATGCAGCGCTTATTTTATTTGGAAAACATCCAGAGCAAAAACATCCGCAATGTCTCTTACGACTAGCTCGCTTTAAAGGCACAACCAAAGCAGAGTTCATCGACAACAAACGAGTTACCGGAAATATTTTCAAACTGCTTGATGCCGCCATGGCCTTCGCCTATACACATCTACCTATTTCAAGTACCTTTCCAAAAGAAGCTATAAAACGTAAAGACACTCCTTTCTTCCCCGTCGTTGTTCTCAGAGAAGCGATAGCAAATGCGCTTTGCCACAGAGACTATAGCAATTACGGTGGAAGCGTCGGATTTGCTATTTTCAGCGACAGAATTGAAATCTGGAATTCCGGGCTACTACCAAACGGAATAACACTAAAAAACTTAAAAAAGGTCAACTGCTCTCTCCCAAGAAATCGCAAAATTGCAAACATTCTTTATTACCGTAAAATATTCGAATCCTGGGGACGAGGCGTCCAAATGATTCTTGATGAGTGCAAAGCAGCCGGGCATCCTGAGCCCATATATTCGCAAGACGGCATTGGGACAAAATTAACGCTACCTTACAAGCAGGCATTCGGCGTTACACAAGCCTCACACAACAGCACAAAAACTACCGAAACACGGCTTTCAACAAGAAAACAAGAAATCATTGGGATCCTCACAAAGCACGGCGCCTTATCCACCGAGCAGATACGACACACGCTCAAAACGCCGCCGTCTGAACGCTGGCTTCGCCATGAACTGCTAACACTTAAAAAAACAGGCCTGATTGATGTACAGGGGCAAACCACAAAAAGAAAATGGTTTATCCCAAGCTAGGCTTCGGAAGTCTTCGGAACTCTTCGAAAGTCTTCGGAAGTCTTCGGAAGTCTTCGGAACGCTTCCGAAGCCTTCGACAAGACGCTCAGCCTACGCACCCAACTTCAACAACTCCCAATAATGCATATACAACGCCGTTGCCTTATCGCCCACATCCGCCTCCACTTGCGCATTTTTCAAAGCACTTTGCGGTGGATTGATAATACGATTGTGGCGTAATGCCGGAGACATGAGCTTAATTGCGGCCAGATTGGGTGAGGCGTATCGAATGTTTTTACTGATCATTTTTGCAATTTTTGGCTGCATGATGAAATTAATGAAACGATAGGCGTTCGATAAATGGGGGGCGTCTTTGACGATGCTGACGCAGTCGATGGTTAGGATCACTTGGTTTTTAGGAAAGATATAGGTCAGCGATGGATTTTCTTTCACAGCAGCGTCAGCATCACCACTATAAATCATACCTACTTTAGCGTCTTCATCAATATAAGTAGGCCTCGTCGCGCCGTTATTAAACATCTGGATATTAGGCAGCAAGGCTCTCAGTCGCTCGTAGGCTTGTTTTATTTTTTTGGGATCGCGTGTATTAATAGAATACCCCAACGAACGCAAGGCCATACCAAAAGCATCGCGCACATCGTTTAATATCAACAATTGATCTTTAAATTGAGGGTGCCAAAAATCCTGCCATTGCACTACATTGTGTGCGGCATAAAATCGACGGTTCACAATGATGCCCGTCGTTCCCCAGGCATAAGGCAAACTGTAATGATTGCCTCGATCAAACGATCGATCAAGCAATTGAGGATTGTCATATTTGACATTCGGCAAACGTTTTAAATCAAGCTTGTGCAACAACCCAGACTTTTTCATGCGTTGCACAAAATAGCTGGAAGGAAACACAATATCATAACCCGCGTCTGGGTCGGCTTCGAGCTTTGCATACAACGCTTCATTGCTTTGATACGTGCTGTAATTTACGTGGATACCGGTTTGTTTTTCAAACATCCGCAACACTTTGTGCGGCATGTAGGCGCTCCAGTTATAAATGTTGACCACTTGCTTTGCACTGGCCAGCATCGGAAACAAAAGCAAACAACCCAATATTTTTAATAACGTTTTATGCATACTTAGCCCGCCGTAATACCCACGCAAAAACACCCACGAGTACCGCTGTGAAAATTAACAGTAACGTCGATAAGGCATTGAGCTCGGGTGTGATCCCTAATTTAACTTGCGAAAAAATATAGAGCGGGAGAATCTGATAACTGGGGCCTGCCACAAATGAACTAATAATCACATCATCAAACGACAAGGTGAAACTCAACAACCAGCCCGCAATGATGCCTGGCATCATTAACGGCAAAATAATGCGAGAAAAAATCATGGCGTCTTTTGCGCCAAGATCTTTTGCTGCTTCAAACAAATGCTTATTCGTACCGGATAAACGCCCCATGATCGTCATGACCACAAAGGGAATGCAAAACGTAATGTGCGCTAACAACAATGAATAAAAACCAAGCGCCATATGAAGCGCATGAAATAAAATCAATAAGGCAATGCCCAACACTAAATCCGGAATAACAACCATAACAACAATCATCAAGCTCAATGGCCGCTTGCCAAAAAAACAATATTTAAATAACGCAACTGCGCCCAGCAAACCAATACCCGTTGCAATCGTGGAAGCCAAAAAAGCAATTATCAACGAATGAGATGCGATATTGAGTAAAGCAGGATCATGAAATAGCACGGCATACCAATGCAGCGTAGCACCATGCCACAAACCAGAGTACAGCGAATGATTAAAAGAAAATAACACCAAAACAACAATCGGCAAATACAAAAGAAAATACATAGAACCCAGATAACTGCGTGACACCCATCGATTCATACCAGCGCCTGCCTTTGATTTTTATCCGTTAGTTTAAAATAAACAAACAACATCGCGACCACAATCCCCGTTAATACCACACTGATGGCTGCGCCCATCGGCCAATTCCGCATTTCTAAAAACTCGTTATAAATTAAATTCCCCAACAACATGGATTTCGCGCCACCCAAAATATCCGGGATATAAAACAACGTCATCGCGGGCAGCAAAACAAGCAAAACACCAGCCAACACGCCGGGCATACTGACAGGCACAAGCACACGCCAAAACGCCTGCCATGAATTAGCGCCAAGATCACGCGCTGCTTCCAACAAGCGCCAATCAAACTTTTCCAGGGTGACATAAAGCGGCAACACCATGAAAGGCAACAAGCTATAAACCAACCCGATTTGAGACGCCCATTGCGTATAAAGAATATGAAGCGGCTGATGAATAAGACCCAGCTGCATGAGCCAATGATTTAAAAGACCTTGCGATTTAATAATCGTAATAATGGCATACGTCCGAATCAAGGAGCTTGTCCAAAAAGGAATAATCAGAAAAAACAACAGCGCCATACGCCGCTTCCCGGGCGCTTTAGCAATCATGTAAGCCAAAGGATAGCCTAACAACAAACAAAGCAACGTCGTTATCATCGCCACCCACAGCGATCGCAAGAAAATATGCAGATAAACAAAATGAAACAAATGCGCGTATTGCGCCAACGTGACATGCCAGTGAAACAACACGTTCTGTCCCTTGCTTAAGAAGCTGGCAAACATGACAAGCAACAACGGCAATAGCGCCAATACGCCCAGCCAAGTGCAAATACAACCAATCACCATGCGTCTAAATAATCGATCAGACATCGGCAACCTCGCTTTCACGATGAGGCAGCACCACTTCCCAGCCGCGCATCCACTCCACCCAGACTTTTTCACCGATGATATAATCCAGGTCTTCATCGTCTTCATCAAAGAACTCTGTTGCAGATATTCGCTTGCCGCCCTCGGTTCTTAAGATCAAATCCACCGTCGACCCCTTGTAGATCACTTGCTCAACCGATGCGGGTATCAAATAATCCGGATCTTTGTCCGCCATTTCATCCTTATCCCAAGCTTTTAAATCCTCAGGTCGCACTAGCACAGAAACACATTGGCCAGGACGCGCCTGGCAATCATTATCTAAAGCAAACACTTTGTTCTCTATACGTACTTGCATCGCTTGATCAGCAACGGATAAAACCTTCGTTTCAAAAATATTCGCCTCGCCGACGAATGTCGCGACGGCTAAATTAGCAGGTTTTTCATAAACCTCTCGGGGCGTACCCACCTGCTCAATCACACCATGATTCATCACAACCACACGATCAGATATCGACAAGGCTTCTTCTTGATCGTGGGTCACTAACACAAAGGTGATGCCCAATTTTCGCTGCAAGGTTTTCAATTCAATTTGCATGTTTTTTCGCAAACTATAATCCAAAGCGCTCAACGGCTCATCCAGCAAAAGCACCAAAGGCTCATTCACCGCCGCCCTCGCAATAGCAACACGCTGCTGCTGACCGCCACTCAACTGATGCGGCTTGCGTTCGGCCAATGTTTTTAACCTAACGATCTTCAATAGATTGGTAACCTTTTCCTGAATCAGCGCTTCCGGCACCCGCTTACAGCGCAACCCGAAGGCAATGTTCTCAAAAACGGTCATATGGGGAAACAAGGCATAACTCTGAAATACTGTATTTACATTACGTTGGTCGGGAGAAACACCGCTCACATCTTTACCCGCGATACGAATGACACCAGAATCGACGGCCTCAAAACCCGAGATTAGCCGAAGCAACGTGGTCTTACCGCAACCAGAAGGGCCCAGGATCGTCAAGAATTCGCCGGTTTTGATACTTAAGTTGATGTTTTCCAACACGCGCACACCGTGAAATGATTTGTTCACCTGAGTGATTTCAATGATTGCTTGAGACATTCAGCCCACCGTGTTGAAGGTTCTTTTCTAGGATGGCGGCATTGTACAAAAAAAAGCCTGAATTAGCCAGGGGTTTTTATATGTTTCTGGATCCCGGGGTCAAGCCGCGGGATGACACTACTAAGATTTCCGCGGCATCCAAGCAGAATGCAAATTAACTATAGCAAAAATCACCAAAATAATTTGTGGCAAGGACAGCCTTCACGTTACACTATTGATATTCGATCTTTGCACAAGCACCAGACCACCCATGACAACCAAGCTCTCGCCCGCCGACCTGATTCTCACGGAAGACAAACGTATCTACCACCTCAAGCTGCGTCCCACAGACATTGCAGATACCATCATCTTGGTGGGCGATCCTGGCCGTGTTGCTATGATCAGTCAGCATTTTGATCGCATTGAGCTGAGCAATCACGACAGAGAGTTCATCACACACACCGGCTGGCTTGGGAAGAAGCGGCTCACCGTGATGTCGACGGGGATGAGTACGGCCAATCTTGATATCGCGATCAATGAACTTGATGCGCTTGCCAACATTGATTTTGAAACGCGCCTACCGATAGCAACACCTCGCTCACTGAAGCTTATTCGCCTAGGTACTGCCGGTAGTTTGCAAGCCGATATTCCGTTGGATAGCTTTGTGGTCTCAACGCATGGGGTAGCCATTGATAATTTGCTGTTGTATTACGATCTTCTCGCATCAGGCGAAGAACAAGCGCTCACAGATGCCTTTCATCAACAAACGACGTTTGCAGATAAAGGGATTCAAGCAAAGATTATCGCTGCCGATCCTGGGCTGCTGCATCAACTGACGCAAGACAATTCCACCGGCATGACGGTGACGTGTCCGGGTTTTTATGCGCCACAGCAACGTTACTTGCGTGCTAAAACTCACTACCCGACACTCATTGATGAATTAAATCAATTCAAGCACCAAGACCATCGCATCACTAACTTTGAAATGGAAACGGCTGCCTTATATGGCCTTGGTAAGTTGTTGGGGCATCAATGTGTTTCTATTAGCGCGATTGTGGCGAATCGCATGACTCATCAATTTTCAAGCAAGCCCAAGCAAACCGTTGAGCAATTGATTACCTTTGTTTTAACTCACCTAGAAATGCAAGAAGGAAAACGCGATGAGTAAAGATGATCTGCATATAGAACATGATAATCTTAAGCTGTATTACTTTAAAGCCTTATTGTTAGGGCTAGGCTTTGCCGCACTCTTCTGGCTCGCCGAAACGTTTATGCACTACTTTATTTTCGAACCCGGCCTATCTTTCTTTCAACAACTATATCCCGAAAATACCAATGAATTTTGGATGCGCGCTTTTATTTGCGCTTTATTTATATTTATCACGCTACGTATCGCGTACACCTTACAACAAAAATTTTGGCTCACCTTGGAGATTAAACTTGCTCATATGGCATTCAACACGATGCGAGAGGGTGCCATTATTACTAACTCAGATAATAAAATGATATACATTAATTCAACCTATACCACCATTACAGGCTACACACCCAAAGAAGTACTCGGAAAAAACCCCTCTATTTTAAGCTCAGGAAAGCAAGGTAGTGCTTTTTATAAAAAACTGTGGTCTGCATTAAATACCGAAGGCTACTGGGAAGGCGAAATTTGGAACCGGAAAAAATCCGGCGAACTCTATCCGGAATGGATGATGATTAATGCCGTCAAAGACAAAAAAAATAAAACGCAATATCATGTTGCTGTTTTTTCAGACATTACCTCACGCAAGGCCTCCGAAGCAAAAATCAAGCATTATGCCTTTTATGACCCGCTGACCGACCTTCCCAATCGTCGGTTTTTTATGGAGCGCCTTAAACAAAGCATCAAACTAGCCAAACGCACCAAACAACAGCTGGCCGTCCTGTTTATTGACCTCGATCATTTTAAAAACATCAACGATCAGTACGGCCACGATGCCGGCGATCAATTTCTCGTAGAAATCTCGACCTTATTAAAAGAAAACCTCCGAGAAACCGATACCGTATCACGCTTCGGCGGTGACGAATTCGTTATATTCCTCTCCCACATTCAATCTAAAAACAACGCCGTACAAATTGCCAGCCAACTCCTCGAACATTTGAAACAATCAACAATTACACTATCCAAGACCACATTAAAGCCTCAAGCAAGCATTGGCGGCGCCATGTACCCTGATGATACAAGCGACGCTGAAACATTAATTCAATATGCAGACAAGGCAATGTATCAAGTCAAAGAAACAACGCGGCAAGGTCTAGGATTTTATCATGCCAAAAAATAAAACCGGTTATGTCGTTTATATCTTAGAATGCAACAATGGCACCTACTACACCGGCTATACCACCGACCTCGTACGGCGCTACCAAGAACACCTTAGCGGCTCTGCAAAATGCAAATACACCCGCAGTTTTCCGCCGAAAAAAATAGCAGCCTTTTGGGAGCTTGATGGTGATCTCTCGGCCACTTTAAAAACAGAGGCTAAAATCAAGCGATTGCCTAAGCACAAGAAGCAGCAATTGATCCGCCAGCCTGAGCTTTTAGACCTCAATTAATGATTGATGACTTGCGCACTTTTGTGCTACCTTTTTAGTCTTAGATGAACAAATAGCGTGATCACAGCAAGGACGCACGATGAACCATTCTCACGACCGCAACAGCGCGTTTTTTTATTACTTCAAAGCTTTTGTGCTGGGTCTTTTTCTGGGTGCGCTGTCATGGATCGCCGAAACCGCCATAGACACCTGGGTGAGCACCTCGAGCCGGTCTTTTGTTGATCAACTATACCCCCAAAGCATTGATGACCAGTGGTTGCGCTGGGTCACCTTGCTGCTCTTTATCGTCGCCGTGCTAATCATCGCCTACGGCATGCGCAAAAACCAGCAATCAACCAAACACCTGAAGCTCGCCTACCGGGCGTTCAATGCCATGCAAGAAGGCATCATCATTACCAACCATAACAATAAAATTATTTACATTAATCCAAAATACGCTGAAATATCTGGCTACACGCTCGCAGAACTCTTGGGCAAAGACCCTGATATCTTAAGTGCCAAGAAACACGACGCGGCGTTTTATCACACCATGTGGGAGACGCTAAAACAAGATGGTCGCTGGGAAGACGAGATATGGAACCGCAAAAAATCCGGAGAAATTTACCCTAAATGGATTGTCATTAACACGATTAAAAACGAAAAAAACGAAGTTCAGTATTTTATCGCCGGTTTTTCTGACATCACCACCCATAAAAAAGCCGGCAAAAAAAACGAGCAATACGCCTTCTATGACCCACTGACTGATTTAGCCAATCGCTGCTTCTTCATGGAGCGCTTAAAACAAAACATAAGGATCGCCAAACGTGACAAACAGATGCTCAGTATCTTATTAGTGGATCTTGAACACCTTAACGCCATCAACGACGAACACGGCTATCGCGTTGGTGATCAACTGCTCTGTGAAGTCGCGAAGCTCCTGACCACAGCCTTTAGAGAAATGGATACACTGGCACGATTAAGCGGCGACAAGTTTGCTATACTGCTGCCCAACATACACTCCAAAGAGAATCTCACGAGCATCATCAATAAGCTTGTAGCAACGTTTGAACAAGCAAAGATTAACATCGCATCGCTTACCCTAACCCCCAAAGCAAGCATCAGCAGCGCCATGTATCCTGACGATGGCATCACGGCTGAACAATTGCTGCATCATGCTGATCAGGCGATGGTTAAAACCAAGCATGCTCGGCTGGAAAACCGGAAAACGTCGAAGGATTCGTAGTTTGTTATTATTGACTGAAAGATAATCGAGCAAAACGTGACGGCTTCACGCAAGCTTGTTTGAAGTTTTTGCACATCTGCAAATAGCGCTTCTTTCTTCTTTATTCAACTCCTTATTAATATATTGTTCCTCATTCAGCGCAAAATAAATGTTGTACAATTGTGGCCTATGAGCTACACTTAAAATTAAGGAACATCGATGGAAAAAGAAATTGTTTTTTATCGGACAAAGCTAGGAAGAGAACCCTTTAAACGGTGGATCTCAAAATTGAAAGACTTGCGCGGTGCGGCAAAAATTCAAACCCGCATCAACCGACTAAGTCTTGGTAACCATGGTAACAGCAGGCACTTACAACAGGGCGTCCATGAACTAAAAATTGATTATGGTCCCGGGTATCGTATTTATTTCGCCGAATCACAGGGCAATCAACTGGTGTTGCTGTTATTTGGCGGGACAAAACGAACACAAGATAAAGATATCGAGACAGCAGTCAAACACTGGAAATCCTACAAAACGAGGCTTCAAGATGAACACTAAAAAAGTAAAACATTCCGTCAAGGCATTACCAAAATATGAAGATTGGTTGATTCAATCACTAAAGAACAAAAACCGCGCCGCTATTTATTTACAAACAGCCATAGAAGAATATCAAGAAGACAATGATCCAGCTCCATTACTTTTGGCCTTTCGTCACGTTGCTATGGCACAAGGCGGTGTTGGACAATTAGCAAAAAAAGCATCTCTCAACCGCGAAACGCTTTACCGTACTTTATCTCAAAAGGGCAACCCAAAATTAAATACTTTTGGAAGGCTGCTACATGGCCTTGGATTTCATCTGGTCGTAAAAGCTAACAAAGAAATCAAAACCTAAAACATAGCAAGCGCGCGTCATTCACTGACAAAAACCATCCAGTCATCACTCGGCAATGGTTGTTTTGAAAAAAGCATATGTGGCTTATGATGCTTGCCGCCGTACTGCCAAAATAGCTGCCACGTGTGATCTCGCAAGGCAACGTTTGTTTCTATGCATTGAAAATATTTCACTACCTGTACACGGATGTCGCCTTGCCGTGGCAAATCAAAACGGTAGGTTTTCGGCAGGGGATCTTCTTTAAAACGTTGCAGTTTTTCGGGTATCGCATGCGACCGGCTTTGCTGCCATGCCTTTTCCAAAGAGGGCCATTTTGAGAGAGGATAAGAGGTTAATGCCAGCTTGTTAAACGCCTGAAAGGCTTGATTCAGTGTTTGTTGCTCCGTGCATTGTTTGTGAAACCTTTCCGTTGCTGAAAAATAATCATCAAACACAAGCGGTATGACTGAAAAAAACTCGGTGGCCACGGGGTGGTTTACTCTGCGTAAAATAACAAAAGGGTAGCGTCGGCCACTGGCATCCCGGCTACTAAAAACGGAACCCAATAGCGGCTGCGCTTTGGGAATGTGATAAATGAATTGATAACATGGCATCTCGCTAAACAAATATTTGCCCTGCTCACCTAAGGCATGATTGAGCTTGCTATACGCTCGCTGATACCAAAGATCCAACTCTCGCGTCAAAGGATCTGTCATACCCCATTTAATAAACTCAGCTTGAACCGGAAGCTTGCCAAAAGCGCCCATATAATCGAGACGCTGCGCTCGCTTGTTCTCTCGCCACGCTTTGATCTTACTCAGCATCATCATGCTCGATCAATTGTTCTGGCAACACAAACGGCACAAGCAAAATGCTTAGCACATTGCTTCTTGCCCCCTCTTTTAACAGCAAACGCACATTAACCCTATGTCCATTAGATTGCTTTAATCGCCAAATCGCTTGATAAGTGCTTTTTGACGCCATGGTTAGCTTCGCAGAAGCCAAAAGACGAAAGAACCCCCAGGTCCCCGTAAAATTCTGACTACTGACATTCCCACCAACCGCCGTCATCACGCTCAATTGCGTATCATCATTAAAATGAAGCGCCGACCAGGTTATTTGTCGCCATCGTTGAGGGCCGTTATTATAATGATAAACATTGCCGCTGGTGCTTAGCGTAATTTCACTGACGCCATGAATAGGATAAGGATAAATCGCCAGAGAAAACCCTGGGGCATTGTTATTCTGCGCGAACAGCGCCTGGCTCATCTGTGTTGCTTGTGTTAACGACGCGAAAAATCCTTTTGAAAAATCGGCGCCCACACCTAACCATTTTTTTGAAACCCATCGCCCTTGTTTCAATTGAAGGTACGGCGACAAATGCGCCTGCACAAATCGCCACAAAAGCCCTTGATCTGGCGCCATCCATTGACTCACAGCTTGCAAGTCAGCATCTTCGCCGGTTAACTCAAAAGGAAACTTGCCTTGAAGCGTATTTTGGTAACTTGAAAACACCTGCGCCTTCCAAAACGGCGTTAAACTTGCCACCGCTGCATTGACAATTGATCGCCACGCCTCTCTGGTAGGACTAAGCATCAACGGCGCAAGCGCGTGCGCTACGGATGGATTGGCAACGTTCATCAATAATTTTTCTGTGGTCATTGAAGACTGGAATAACGCATTTTTTGCATCGCGTCCACTCAACAAACCCGTCGCATATTGCTCAATACGCTTAGGGAACGTTGGACTCAGCGCAAGCCCGTTAATCTCGCTCGCCATGGCTTGGATCGATTGAAGATAATGGAACATGCTCGCCTGCTTGTCCGTACTTTCCAACAGAGATTTCACGGCTGATCGCAGCGGCATGGTCGCCCTAGGATCGGATAACGATGTATTCTTTATCACAAGATGCAACAAACGAATCATAACGCCATTGAGCTTACCTAAGCGCTTTAGCGTATGGCTAGCATCATTCAGTGAGTGAAACCGTCGAAGGGTTATGCTCGATAAAAAAGTTACCCAGGCTTGGTTATAATGTTCAAAATAATCTTGATAGAGTGCTGATTTTAATCGTGCTAATTGACCGCGATCGAGAGTTCGTTCGCCTGAGATTAAAATAACGTGCGGCGCATTCAACGATGACAAACGTCCAGCTATCACCCAGTCGCCATAGGAATAGTCTTCAATCACTTGATTTACGTCTTTTTGAATACCTTTGTTCCATGCCGTTTTTGTATACTGCCCGGATAGCTTTCCGCTACGAAACATCGTCGCACTGGGCAGTAAAGTATTGATGCTTTGCGATGAAAATTGCGCCGCGGCTTTCAGCGTTAAATCGGAAAACAAAATATCGCTACTTAGCGCGCCGCTCAAGCTTTTTCTGGCGGATTGAATCAATAATGAGTTCGTTCGCCATGGTTTGAAAGCAACGCTCGGCATCCGTTGATTTTGTTGCTTTAACGCTTGTAAATACACAGCAACCACGCCTGACAAGTCTTCCTCAGAGAAATCGCCAGGCGCTGCGCTGGATTGCTTTGATAAACGGTTTTTCCAAAGATGCGCCAACAACTGGGAGGCCACTGGCGCGTCTATTCTGGCGGGATAGCAAAGCATGAGATAGACTTTGAGCGTGTTATAATATGCGTTATAAAGCTTTTTTCGTTGCAACCTGTCCGCCTTATTCCAGCGAACATGAAACATCTTCAGCCGCTGCACCAGTGCCTGAGCCAGCCGAGGAAAAACATCATGTTGCATCACAATAGATAAGCTCATTGCCAGCGGGTTTAAAAGATCGTTGCCGCGATACATGCCCATGCGTAAGTGAAAAGGCAAGTTGGCTTTGTTTTCTTGAAGCGTTTGGTAAAATGCATACGCTGATAGCAATGATTCTGTGCGCGCAGCTTCAATACCGCGCTGCTCATTTGTCACGTTCGCCTGGATACCGCGGTCAAGCCGCGGTATGACATGTTGAGTACGACTCATAAAAGCGTCATCCCGTGGCTTGACCACGGGATCCAGAGAGGCGCCACGATAAGCAACATCTGCCGATAAGTTTTCATCCACCAGACTCCCCTGCTGCAAAAGCTGCTGATTAGCATGAAGCGATGCTGTCAACAAAAAACCAGCCGCAACAATCGCCATCAAACCAGCACCAAACGAGACACCTTTAAAAAACCGATGCATCATCACACGTTTTTTTGACGGTGTTGCAAGATCATGCTTCACAAAAATAATCTTCTCGAAAAGCTGCTTAATAAAATACCCCTTAGATCGCCGACTTTCTTCTTTGCCATTAGTATCAGCAAAACGAAACCGATGATTCTTCAGCAGACTCAAACATTGCGCCCCTCCATCAATCTGCTCTCCACTGGTAAAATAAGCGCCACAAAGCACCACGCCCTTTTGATAGGGGTTATCTTTCCGCAGGGCAACAATGAATGACTTGATCCGCTCGAGCGCTTCAGCAAATTGATCAGGAAAATCAAAGATCATCTGTTTTTTCACGGGATCACGCTCTATCGCGAGCTTTCTCATCCGGCAAGCTGAAAGCCGTGCCATTAATTGTTCGCATGCTTTCTGTATTTTTGTTTCAAACGCACGCGTCTCAATCGCCATCAACTCACTGATGCCCCACACTTGATCACGCTCTTTCTCTGAACTGCTTGAAAAAAAAGCCTCGAAACCACGGATAAGGTCAACCTTAGTAAAGACCAAATAAACGGGCAAGTGGTAATCGAGCTTTTTATTGAGCTCTTCAATACGATGACGAATCACCTTGAGGTGCCAATCAATGCCCGTCTCTTCACAGGTCAAAAGATCTGAAAAGCTCACCGTAACGATCACACCATTAACGGGCATGTTCGGGCGGTATTTTTTTAGCAACGATAAAAAAATCATCCATTCATCATGATCACCGTCCTCTGTCGAATAACGCCCGGCTGTATCCAGCAAAATAGCCTCATCAGAAAACCACCAATCGCAATTGCGCGTTCCGCCAAAGCCTTGCACAGTGACATCATCGCCATGTGCATACGGGAAGTTTAAATTAGAATTGCGTAACAGCGTGCTTTTACCCGCCGCCGATGCGCCAATGACGACATACCACGGCAAGGCATAGAGCGCCGCCTTGCCTCGATAACGAATACCGAGGCCGGAGGCTTTGAGCGCGTGAACCGCTTTGTTCATTTGCTCGCGCAGGATGGCAATTTCTAATTGCTTTGCAGCCTCTGTTTCATGGGAGGATTGTAATGCTTCGGTTAACTTGGCGCCTTGGCGTTGTGTGCGCCATTTTTTTAGGGACAAGCTACGTGCTAGCCAGGCGATAAAACCAAGCGCGCGTAAAGTTGCGTTTTTCAGTAGCTGTATTTTTTCGCTCATTGTTGTCTCTCTCTTTTTTGGTTACTTCGCTTGTAGATTCCCCTGGATCCCGTGGTCAAGCCACGGGATGACAAAGTCCGACACAATGTCATACCACGGCCTGGCACAGCCCTACCCAATGTCATACCGCGGCTTGACCGCGGTATCCAGGTAGTATCGCATCTCTCACCGATCCACTAAGATTGCCCATTAAACCGTGATTCGTCGCACGCATCTCAGCAAGACGATCGCCAAGCTGGCCATTGATTGAAAAACTAAAGCCTACGTACATCAAAACAATAATCACAAACGGAACACCAACCAGAACCCACCAAGATGCCAGACGATTCACTTTCATCACCCCGCTCGTCTGAGCCCCCAAACTCGCAGAAAGACACCCATCCCCCACACCTCTCGTTGCCTCTATCTGGCTACGCAAATCCGCCTGCAAACCAAGAAAGACTTCCTTTTGTTGCAGTCGATACTTACCCATAAACCCAAGCTGCAAACAAAGGTAATAAATCTCAAGCGCATCAATAAACTGAGCGCCAAACTGACGCAAGTCCGAAAGATGTTGATAAAACCCCTCGCCCGCCAAATGCTCACCAAACAACGCAAGCTGCAAGGGTTGGCTCATCCACTCGGCTTTCTTTGTCCATGTTGATCCCACCACCAACTCATCCACAAAAGCGACAAGCGCGTATTTTGCCTCGTGCACCATGCGGCTATTAACACCCGCCTGCAACGCGTCTCGCTCAAAGGCCAAAAAAGTCGCCTGAGCTTGATCAAAGAAATCCTCAGGAAGCGATGCGCTGTCCCGTTTAATCCAAGAAACCTTTTGAAAAACAGGTCTTGCACAATCAAGCAATGCATTATGTTCCATGATCATTCATTCCTCATTACAATCATCTCTAGCTGTGCTTGCACAAATTCATGCGACACAAACACCGCCAATGTTTTATCAGTCTTCACTTGCGCCCAAAAATCGCCCTGCAAGACTAACCGAAAATATTCACACCCTTGCTTCGTCGATAAATAATCAACCTCCCGCGTCGCGTGCTGAATGACCACGCCTGAAACCGCCGAACCGACAATACCCGAAAGCGCATCCTTGCTTGATATTTTAGTTCGCTCAAGAAAGCGCTGAATCCAGCTCATATCCGCATCGTCGTATTTAACCGCAAGATAAAACGTATGTTGCACGAGCATCACTTCATCCATCGCTTCAAGGCGATAAATCGCATCGCTTTCTTTTTGGAAGCTCAGTGTTGTCGTCTTCAATAGCAAGGTTTTATCAAGACACGCTTGCAACCTAATCTGCATAGCGCTAAAAACCTCAGCCAAATGATCATGCCGATAGTCCTCCAGTGGCCCTAACGTCTCCTCCAGACTGCCAATAAGCCGCAATAAAACTTCATAAACCTTGATGGGGTGAACTTTTTGAATACGAGAATAATGCCTAAGCATGGGAAGATGTTCAGCGATGCTTCGCAATAATAACCGATGAGAGACATCGTCTTGAGCGAACTGAGAAGCTCGCGACTGACGAAGCTTCGCCTCGAGACAATCCATGACATAGTTAAGATGACGCATCATGGCAGGGCTAGCACCCAAGGACAGACACGGTGCGATAAAATCAGCATCCAACACGTATTGTTGATGCCCTGTTCTTTTCACGACGGCGATTTGAAGGGCGGCAACCTCATCCAAACTACTCACTTGCGAAAGCAACAAATGCGGACTGGCGAATGTCACTTCTCTTTTTCGCTCAGGATCATAATCATCAGCTATCTGTTGATAAACCGCGCGGCACCCAAACCGATCGCCCGACATGTCATAACCCGACAGCCCCTTCACCTGCGTCGCCAATGGCAAGCATAAATAAACAGGAATGCTCGATGACTCACAAACATTCAAATCAAAACACAGTTCGCCATCCATAGCCTGATTAAAACTAATCATTTGCCCCTGCGGGAACATGGCGTCACATTGCTTGACCCTGAAACGTCCCGCCAACAACGCGCCATCATCAATCTCCAATGCCATCACCCCCCAACAAAACGGCGTGAGTTGCCAATGCGCTTGCATCTGGTCTTCTAAATAATGTTGCCATTGCTGAAAATGCTGCTGACTTAACAGTGCACCTTCATGCCAAATAGGTTGATGTAATTTTCTCATTCGTTGCTTCTATTTTAGGTAGACATGATTGCCCGTTAAACTCACCGTGATATTTTGCGGTATATAAGGAATACCTCGTCCGATTTTTCTAATAATCCGCCAGTGTTGTGAGGATGGCTGACGATAAACCGCCATCACACCGACATACTTTGTTTCATTCGTCTTGCTCATTCTGACCGTCTTGCTCTCCCCTGGCTGCAAGCGCGCGGAGACCGATGTCACCAAGCTATCACCGAGCACCGATTTAGATTGCCGCCATAACTGAGAAAACGTCGCAGCATCAAACGCATCTCGCGTTTTTAATTGATAAACCTTCACCATGACAGGCAATGAATGATATTGCGCATCCGGGTTCAGATATCGACTACCATGAAGCTCAACGTGCAAAGGGTGAAGGTTGCTGCATGCTGTCGCCAATAAAACAAACAGCCACAACAGGCAATATAATAATTTTTTCATCATAGATAATCCTTGGAGTTAAACCTATCATCATCTCCGCCCAATGGCCGCCCTCCCCGCTATTCCGCGGGATGACGTTATCCATACAAAGTCATCCCGTGGCTTGACCACGGGATCCAGGAAGGCTGCGTAATATCTCGCTCGTTGAAGTACGATAGGTATAGACCAGCAAAAAAAGGCCAAAAGAAGCTCAAAAAGAGCAAACGCGTGCTAAGAAAATAAAATACGGGTGGGAACGAGTAGGAAGAAGTCGAGAGAATAAAGCCTCTTATCAAAAAATGCAAGCTTTTTGAGGCGACTACCTCATTAAAAAGGGTTATAACGTTTGCTTTCAGCGTGGGTTTGCACTATTATTGCGCCTCACCTCTAATAATGAAAATATACCAAGGCTGACATTATGAAAAAACTTGATCTTGACCTCCCAATTACTGCTAACATCACACTAATCATAATGAAATACCTACCTAGACACGATCAGCTCAACTTGAGACTCATCTGTGCGTCACTTTACAGAGGCACTCAAGAAAATGGCCTCAAACCACCCAGCTTTTCCGCCACGAAAATACTAAGCAATAAAACAAGCATTCGCCCTCAGAGAGTGTTAGTCGAATCAATGGCTCAACTCAATGAACTAAAAAGAAAAGATAAGAGCTTAGGAAAAATATACTTTAATGGAATTAAAGCACTTGCCTTTACATCTAAGGTCTCCGGTCTCCTTATGGAGGGTGACCTGCCCAGCGGGCTCACAATGCTGGCATTTGCTAAAGGCTACTTCTTCGGCCAGCCCATCAAACCAGGCGTTCTGCCTGACACGATTATAAGCTTGATATTTCACAGTGGCTTCAATCAATCGCTCAAAAATATCCTGCCCTGCAAGCTCCTGGGAGTAAAGCTTGGAGAGCATTTTAATACACCCCTCGCATTAGGTCACTTACCCAATAAACTAAAAAACTTATTTTTTGGCGCTGACTTCAATCAACAGATTACAAGAAACAACCTGCCTAATGGCCTCAAATGCCTGGTGTTTGGACGGGACTTCAATCACCTCATAAAAAAAGACATGCTACCGAACGCCCTCAGAAAGTTGACATTTGGAGAAAATTTCAAGCAACCCATCAAATTAACCATCCTCCCCAAAAGCATTATACATTTAACTTTTAAGGGAAACTGCCCTAAAAACATTAGATTGGCTGACTTACCCAGCGGCCTTGAAAGGTTGATCTTTGGAACTGGCTTCGACCGAAAGATTACACAAAACGACCTGCCACGTACCCTCGAAACTTTGATCCTGGGTAATTCCTTTAACCAGGAAATTACAAAAGGTAGCCTGCCGAACGGCCTCGAAATGTTGACGCCTGGATGCCACTTCAATCAACCTATAAAAAAAGGCTCCCTGCCGGACAGCCTCCGCACGTTGGAGCTTTCAGGGCACTTCAATCAACCTATAGAAAAAGGCTCCCTGCCGGACAGCCTCCGCACGTTGGGGCTTGCGGGAGACTTCAATCAACCTATAGAAAAAGGCTCCCTGCCGAAGAGTCTCAAGCAGTTAGCGCTTGGCAATGCCTTCAATCAAGCCATAGATGACCTGCCCAGCACTCTCATTTTTCTCGTCCTTGGAGCTGACTTCAGCTTAAATATTAAACAAAACACCCTGCCAAGCGCCCTCGAAACTTTGATCTTTGGCGCTGGCTTCAACCAACCAATTACAAAAAACCTCCTGCCTGGCACCCTCAAAAGTTTGACCTTGGGCGCTGGCTTCAACCAACCAATTACACAAGGCAGCCTGCCCAGCGGCCTCAAACGCTTGGTCTTTGGCGCTGGCTTCAACCAACCAATTACACAAGGCAGCCTGCCCAGCGGTCTTACGCACTTAGTTTTTACGGGGAATGACTCTCAAAAAGTCGACATCGATATAACAACCCTCCCACAATCTCTCAAGCAGTTGGTGTTAAAGGATGCTTCCCTCTTCCAAAGTAAATTTATCGTCCATAATGAGGAGCAAAATACGTATCTGAAATGCATACTTGACCTTGAACGTTACAATATACTCGCGAACAAAAATCAAATTAGCATACAGCCAACCTCTTGTCATGATACTGCATCTTCAATATCGGATGTACCGCAAGATTCTCTCAACAATAACAGCACCCAACCTCAACAAAGTAAAAAGAGGCGCAGAAAAGCATCTAACCTCAATCATTCGTCACAGGGAACCTCTTCGCACTCGAACAGCCTATTCCATCATCATAATACAAACAATGGCGGCAACGCCTCCTCTAGCAACCAGCCACTTGAGCCGCCACAGAAAAAACCACGGAAATAAGCGCGCACAACGATCGGCTACAGGAAAAGATGGCATGCAAGCTTTTTAATGCCAGGGCGTCAAGTTTTTTGGGGAAATTTTATTGCTAGATAAAAAAAATGGAATTATTTTAAGTTTTTTTTTGCATTCTGAGAATTATGGTCTATATTTTTCTCGCAGTCAGATAAGCTGATTGCCAAAAAAACTTGAAAGATGACGAGAGACGGAAAATGACTGCGACAAGAAAAGGAAAAGGAAAATTAACTAAGCCCATACAGCCGGTTGATCTTCTAAAAAAATCGCTCATTCCTCAAGACATGCTCACACAATTTGATAAAGAGATAGGTGGCATCACCTTAACCCATTTAATAAACAACAAACCCATCAAGATTACTTGTGCTAATGACTTGCTTACCCTCAACTTAAATAATGGTATCAAAGCTTGGATTATCAAGCACCTTCCACAATCACCAAACGGCCACTACAACAACAAATGTTTTCCACATCAATGTACAAGAGAAGTGACGGGTGCCTTTCTAAATTATTTCCAGGACAAACCATTCTTAATCCAAGCTAACGACAAAAACACGCTCTATCAAATTACAAAAACACCTAACGGTGCTGAAATAACAATGCAACAAACTTATTACTTCCTTAACACAAACACATACAGCCCCGCAAACATCGGCGATGCAGTAGCCTCATATGATCGTAAAAATAACTGGCGCATCAAAAATGCTGCCACTGCACTCTGGTATTGTTTTCGACCCGAAGCGTGGAAAAAACGCTATTCCGCGCAAAAAATTAATGTCCAATTTGATTTTATACTTGATGCCAAGGGGGACACATTACAAACGAGCATTCGCAGATCCGTCGCCCCCAAAAGGCCCTCGCTCGCAGGCTTCTTTACACATTTACTAGACAATGTCCCCAACCAGGAACCAACAAAAATCCGCCCTTCAAACGGAGGCCTCCACGCTTAAAAGGTTTCCCACTAACGTTTTCGTCGTATCCCACGATGCAACCACACAGGCCTAAACGTTAGCGGGATTTTTAATTTTCATCAATATCCGTATAAGCAATCACAGCATCAATGGACGGCTTATAAAGACGCTCTCGACCTGTTTTTTGAGATAACACCAATCTATTCTCGACCAATCTCGACAATACCCGCCCTATATATTGCGGCGTTTTTTGAAGTTCTGATGCAATACTGGAAGGTGTTGCATTCGGAGATTTTACCAACAAACGTAATACTTGCTCTTCTGCTGACGTAACATCCGATCGCTGCACACGATCTTGTCCCAACTTGATTAACATAGGCTTTGCAATACTCAGCGTCACCTTATCTGTAAGGTCACCGACATAAAGTCGACTCATCAAGCGAGAAACCAAACCAAAAATATAGCGGAGCCGACCACCGGTGATTTTATAAAGGTATTGAAACACCTCCTGCTCAATCGGCAACTCCGCCTTTTCAGATTCACTATAGAAGCGCACACGCTTGGCGATCATCTCCGGCAATTGGGACGCTGGCATAGGGTTAATAGTAAGCTCATAAGAAATAATATCATCCAGTCGGTCAACGTGTTGAGCGATAAATTTCCTCAGCCCCAAATCACCCACAAAAAGCCAATTGCTGCCGTCAATTTGTGTATAGTCTCGCAGGGCATTAAAAAGATATTTTAAGTCTTCTTGGCGATGAATTTCTCCAACGTCTAAATTATTTAATTGAAATAACACACCGTTCTTATAACCTGAAGCTCTAATCAGCGCGATCAAATCTTCAAGATGATGCCCGAGCGTCGGCAAGGGCAAAATCACCGGCTGAGTGACAGCACCGGCTTGCTTCCCATAGCTCGCACCAAAACCAAAGGCATCCACACCAAACGAACGATAGGTTTCCGCGATACGCGAAGATAGCGCCTTGGCGGCCTGGAACCGCGAATCCTTTATGAACGCATCATTGTCGGGCAGTAGGTCAATTTCCCTCACAACATTGCCAATGATCGCAGCAAGCAAGGTTTCACATCGCCAACCTGCTTCCACTTTAATTTCTGTCCTGGGCGTAAAGTAACGTTTTTTTGCTTCTAAGCTAAAACGAAGATAATTAGCAAATGACGTTGTTCCCACCCCTCGGGAACCCTCAATAACGACACGAACATTCGTACCACTGAGTACGTGTGTACAAACGCGTACTTCTTCTGCATGCGATGTAAAAAGTGCCAACGTTGATTTAGTAATGGGCGATGTCCTCAAAGGATCACCCGTAAAGCCAAAAGCCTGCCAATCCATCTCGATCATCTCCGCGCCATGAAAAATATGAACCTATGATAACATAAAAACGGTTCGGAACCTAATATTTGGTTCCGAACCTGATTTTAGGTTCATATGGGTTCGCGTTGGCGGATGCCAACAACATACGTAACTCGTTGATTTTAATGGATCTATCCCTGCGTGGCACGGGCCGCGGTCAAACCGCGGGATGACGATATTTGAGAAAGCGTTACGCTACAACAACCAACCGATCCACCTTCTGAAACCCTCGCGGCAACTTATTGCCGCGCCGGCCTCGTTCACCACGATAATGTTCGAGATCTTTGTATTTTAACGTCAACGAGCGCTTCCCGGAGTAAAGCGCACATTTGTCATTCGCACCGATCATCGCGACCGCTTGCATCCACTCTTCGCCTCCCACCAACATTTTGCTAGGAATATTAATCATCTTATTACCTTTACCTCGGTTGAGCTGAGGCAACTCATTCACAGGGAACACAAGCATGCGTCCCAGGTTACTCACCATGACCAGTAAATCAGTATCCATCGCATTGATAAGTTGAGGTGCCAGTGCCACTGAATGCGCGGGGCATTTCAATACCGCCTTACCGTTACGATTTCGACTGACCAGTTCTTTAAACGGTACGATAAAACCATAACCTGCCGTTGAGGCCATTAAGAATAAATCATCATCTTTGCTCATCATGACTGCGGTGAATTTCGCACCAGGAGGCGGCGTTACTCGACCGGTCACGGGCTCACCTTGGCCTCTGGCTGAAGGCAAACCGTGCGCCGGTAAGCTGTATGCTCTACCGGTGGTATCAAAAAAGACAGCGGGCTGATTGGTTCTTCCTCGCGCTGCCGATAAAAAGCCATCGTTCGCTTTGTAATTTAATGCTTCGGGATCAATCTCATGTCCCTTCGCCGCACGAATCCAACCCTGCTGAGATAAAATGACCGTCGTTGGTTCGGTCGGCAACATATCAATTTCTTTAATCGCCTGTGCTTCTTCACGCTCTACCAACACAGAACGACGTGCGTCACCAAACGTCTTGGCGTCTGCTTGCAATTCTTTTTTCACTAGCGTTTTTAAGCGCGCTGCTGAGCCTAAGATTTTTTCCAACGTGGCGCGCTCTTCTTCCAGCGCCTCCTGTTCAGCGCGGATTTTCATTTCTTCAAGCTTGGCCAGATGACGCAACTTAATCTCTAAAATCGCCTCTGCCTGTTCTTCGCTCAGTTTGAATTTTTTCATCAACACCGGCTTCGGCTTGTCTTCACTGCGAATGATCGCAATGACTTCATCAATATTTAAAAACGCCGCCATCAAGCCTTCTAACAAATGCAAACGTCTTAAAATCTTATCCAATCGGTATTGCAATCGACGGCGCACGGTTTCCGTTCGGAAGCTCAGCCATTCACGTAAGATTTTATTAAGCGGCTTAACTTCAGGTCGACCGTCAGTGCCAATCATATTGAAATTAGCGCGGTAATTTTTTTCGAGATCCGTGGTTGCAAAGAGATGGCTCATGAGCGGTTCAATATCCACGCGGTTCGAACGAGGAATGATCACCAACCGCGTTGGGTTTTCATGATCCGACTCATCCCTAAGATCCGCCACCATCGGCAACTTCTTGGCACGCATCTGTTGCGCGATTTGTTCTAAGATTTTGGCGCCTGAAGCTTGATGCGGCAAAGCTGTAATCACAATGTCGCCGTTTTCTTTGCAATAAATAGCGCGCATTTTAATGGCGCCATGCCCTGTTTCATACATCTGCCGAATATCCTCGTGCGATGTGATGATTTCTGCCTGACCCGGATAATCAGGCCCTTGCACAAATTGGCAAAGCTCTTGTACCGTTGCTTTGGGATGATCTAATACATGCAATGCTGCTGCAACTACCTCGTGCACATTGTGCGGTGGAATATCAGTCGACATACCCACAGCGATCCCGGTGGCGCCATTCAGCAATACATTCGGCAATCTTGCCGGTAATACTTCAGGTTCGTTGAGCGTGCCGTCAAAATTACTGCCCCACTCCACCGTGCCTTGACCAAGCTCTGTCAACAAAGTTTCAGCATACCCAGAAAGTTTAGCTTCCGTATAACGCATGGCAGCAAACGATTTAGGGTCATCTTGCGAACCCCAGTTACCTTGCCCGCGCACCAAAGGATAACGGTAAGAAAAGTCTTGCGCCATGAGCACCATCGCTTCATAACACGCGGTATCACCATGCGGATGAAATTTACCGAGCACGTCACCAATCGTACGCGCTGATTTTTTAAATTTGGACGTCGCTTTTAATCCAAGCTCTGACATGGCATAAACAATCCGACGCTGCACCGGCTTCAAGCCATCGGCAAGGTGGGGCAAGGCGCGATCTAAAATGACATACATGGAATAATCAAGATAGGCTTTTTCGGTGAATTGTTTTAACGGAATACTCTCGTAATCAGCAAATAAAACAGGCTTTGTCATTCTCTTTTCTCCTACACTTCAGCTAAATCGCCGTTTTTTTCTAACCAGGCTTTACGATCTGAGGCTCGCTTTTTCGCAAGCAACATATCCATTAATTGTTGGGTTTCATCACCCTCTTCAATCGTCAACTGCACCAAGCGACGCGTCTCGCGCGCCATGGTAGTTTCACGCAACTGCATGGGATTCATTTCACCCAAACCTTTAAAGCGTTGAACATTGACTTTACCCGCTTTTTTCTCGGCCGCAATGCGATCAAGCACGCCTTGCTTTTCAGCATCATCCAATGCATAAAAAACTTCTTTTCCGATATCAATACGATATAACGGAGGCATCGCAACAAAAACATGACCCGCCTGCACCAAGGCTGTAAAATGCTGAACAAACAAGGCACACAACAACGTTGCAATATGCGCACCATCCGAATCAGCATCCGCAAGGATACAAACTTTCCCATAACGAAGACCCGATAAATCTTTCGTGCCAGGATCCAAGCCAATCGCAACGGCAATGTCATGCACCTCTTGCGAACTTAAGACTTGTGAAGAATCCACTTCCCAGGTATTTAAAATCTTTCCTCGCAACGGCATGATCGCTTGAAATTCTCGATCACGCGCTTGCTTCGCAGAACCACCCGCTGAATCACCTTCCACAAGAAATAATTCGCCTTGCATAGGATCGGCGCCAGAACAATCGGATAACTTGCCAGGTAATGCAGGCCCGCCGGTGATTTTCTTTCGCTCTACACGCTTGGCTTTGCGCAAACGTTTTTGCGCGCGACTAATAATAAATTCGGCTAACGCTTCGGCTTGTTTCACGTGTTGATTTAACCAAAGTGCGAACGCATCTTTAACAACACCGGACACAAAGCTTGCGCACTCGCGAGAAGAAAGCCGTTCTTTAGTTTGCCCGGAAAATTGCGGCTCTTGCATTTTAACCGACAACACATACGCACAGTTTTCCCAAAGATCATCCGGCGCTAACTTTACACCCCGAGGCACAAGATTTCTAAATTCACAAAACTCTCGCACCGCATCCAACAAGCCCACCCGTAAACCATTCACGTGTGTGCCGCCTTGCGGCGTTGGGATTAAGTTCACATAACTCTCGGCTAACAATTCACCGGGCTCCGGCAACCACATCACAGCCCAATCGACTTCTTCCGTCTCACCTTGCATAGACCCCGTAAAAGGTTCTGCCGGTAAAGACTCAACGCCTTCAAACTGATCCGCTAAATAATCTTTTAATCCACCTTGATATTGCCAAGACTCTTCTTCGCCTGTTTGTTCGTTTTTGAAAACAACTTCTAACCCTGAACATAAAATCGCTTTGGCTTTGAGTACATGCTTTAATCGTGGCACAGAAAACTTCGATGAGTCAAAATATTTCCCATCCGGCCAAAAATGAATCGTGGTGCCTGTCGTGCGCTTGCCTACGTCACCGACCACACAAAGATCACTTGCTTTATCTCCACCAAGAAACGACATTTGATACAGCTTGCCACCTCGTTTAATCCCGACTTCCAAGCGAGACGACAGCGCGTTCACCACGGACACGCCCACACCATGCAGTCCGCCCGAAAAGCGGTAGCTTTTATTCGAAAATTTAGCGCCAGCATGTAAACGTGTTAAAATTAATTCCACACCTGAGAGTTTTTCTTCAGGGTGAATATCCACAGGCATCCCTCGCCCGTCATCTTCGACTTGTAACGAGTTATCCTTATATAAGGTGACAACGATTTTAGAGGCGTGCCCCGCCAAGGCTTCATCGATACTGTTATCAATGACTTCTCGCGCCAAATGATTGGGACGCACGGTATCCGTGTACATTCCCGGCCGTCGCCGCACGGGGTCGAGCCCGCTTAATACTTCAATATCTTGAGCGCCGTATGCTGTCGCCATGGCTATTCCTTCTATATGATTTATTGCTTTGATTCACCCGGCCTACAGCTCCAGGCAAGGTTTCTTTAGGATTATAACGACTCCATCTTGAATTGCACTCCCTTATCCTCAATCACTCACAAAAAAAACAATTACCACTCTATGCTTGACAAACGCCTTATTCCCACAGAAGATCAACAATACATCAGGAACGAATGCAAAGGAGTTTGCCTCAAATGAAACCTCAATCTCGAATTATCGCCGCACTAGGGCTTGCCACCGCGCTTGCTTGCTCGGCCAGTGCTTTTGCTCACGAATACAATGCTTCACAAGGTTCATGGTTTATGGCACCAGGCACCATTGGCCCTGGTATTACCATAGGCGCACCTGCCGCTTACGGTGCCAACTGGGGGCAAGCCTTCATAGGTGCTGGTGGCGCTACTCGCACACCTGGCCGCAATAAAACCGACGGATCATTGGTTGCCGGTGTTGGTCTTGGTAATGCTGACAAATATGTGGGGGTTGAATTAGATGCCTCCATCATTAGTGTGGATACCGCCGATGGTGGCTTTGGCGACGATGGTAACTTTGCCGTCAAAGTGCACAGAAACCTACCATGGAATGCTGCGGTCGCCGTGGGCACCATGAACACGGGTCGATGGGGGCATGCTAAAAATGTACCCGAAACGTACTACGCATCCTATACCCAAGTCGTTTTCGCCAACCCTAATAGCATGGTCAACAGAATGCCCGTCTTCGCTACGATTGGTTACGGCAACGGCACATTCCAACGACTGAATGGCCTGACAAAAACCAACATGCTCGGTGTTTTCGGTGCATTAGCTTGGCAGTTTATCCCAAGAGCCAGTGTCATCGCAGATTACAGCAGCGAAACACTGAATGCTGGGTTCTCCGTCATTCCGTTTAAAGCGATCCCAATCAGCCTTATGGTGGGTGCCGCGGATCTTACGCGACGCTTCTCAAGCAAACAAGCGTTCATCGCCGCACTAGGTTATGTCTTTAACTTCAGTTAAATAAAAGGATTTATTATGAAATACACTACATTTTTTCTTTCAAGCCTGGCTGCGACCTTGTTTATCGCATCAACGGCCTTTGCTGGCAGCATACCCGTACCAGGAACGAGTGGCGGCTCAGCTTCATCAACTTTTGGTGTCGGTATTCCACCTAGTGTTGAAGCTCATCCAAGACAACATCACCAAAGAGACAGACAGCGTAGACGACGTACATAGCGACAACAAAATACCTCAAAACCCGAGCTTGCTCGGGTTTTTTATTTTAGAGAACAGGTCTCCATCGTCCAGCGAGGCTTCGCAAGAATACTCAACGTTTCAGTCTGACCCGCCAACAATCGCTGGCAACCAATGTAGGCAATCATCGCGCCGTTGTCTGTGCAAAAATCGAATCTAGGATAAAAGACCTCCGCATCCAACGTTTGTGCCATGACACCCAAGACACGTCGCAACGATTGATTTGCGCTCACGCCGCCCGCCACGACAAGTTGATGATGCCCGGTCTGTTTGAGGGCACGTCGACATTTTTCCGTCAAGGTGTCCGCCACGGCCTCTTCGAAAGCTTTGGCAATGTCTGCTTTGGTTTGGGAATCCAGAGTGACTTTTTGGGTGAGTGTGAGCACGCTTGTTTTTAAACCGCTAAAGCTGAAATCCAAGCCGGGGCGATTGAGCATGGGCCTGGGAAGTTTGAATCGACCGGAAACGCCTTGTTTCGCTAGTCGCTCTAGTGCCGGGCCACCGGGATAGGACAGACCTAATAATTTTGCTGTTTTATCAAAGGCTTCGCCCGCTGCATCATCAATAGATTCACCCAATACGCGATATTGGCCCACCGCTTGCACATCAATTAATAAGGTATGTCCGCCAGAAACCAGCAGCGCAACGAAAGGAAACGACGGCTGGTGATCTTCCAGCATGGGCGCCAGCAAGTGGCCTTCCATGTGATGCACGCCGATACTTGGCTTATTCAACGCTAAGCCCAGCGCCTTCGCAAAAGCACCCCCAACCATCAACGCACCAATCAAGCCAGGGCCTGCCGTATACGCAATACCATCGATATCTTCGAAACCCATCGCCGCTCGCTCAAGCACGGCCTTCACCAACGGCAAAAGTTTGCGCACATGATCGCGTGAGGCCAATTCCGGCACAACACCGCCAAATTTTGCGTGAAGCGCGACTTGGCTGTATAGCTCGTGCGCCAACAAACCTCGCTGATCATCGTAGATCGCGACCCCGGTTTCATCACATGACGTTTCTATACCTAAGACTTTCATTCTTCTTTTAACCTATTTCCTAATTAGCACTTTACAAGTGCCCGTTTTGTGCATTAGAATACCCCCCTTTTGAATGCGAGCCAATCACTTTTGGCAATTTTTAGGAGTAATGGTTTCAATGCCAGTAGTACGAGTTAAAGATAATGAAGGTTTCGACACAGCGTTGCGTCGTTTTAAGCGCATCTGTGAAAAAGCGGGCCTATTAACAGAAATGCGTCGACATGAGTTTTTTGAAAAACCTACATGGAAACGTAAACGTCGCGCTGCCGCTGCGAAAAAACGCCAGCTAAAACGTCTTTCTAAAGAAAAAATGATGCCTGCGCGTGGTCGACGACGTAGTAAAGACAAAAAAGACCGAAGAGACCACTAATCTCATGACTTCGCTCAAACAAGCAGTACAAGATGCCATGAAAGAGGCTATGCGCGCTAAAGACAAGCTTCGCTTGGGCACGCTGCGCCTCATCAAAGCAGAAATCACGCGGTTTGAAGTCGATAACCGAGAAGATGCGGATGACAAGGTCATGTTAGGGCTGTTGACCAAAATGAACAAGCAACGCCGCGACTCCGCCAAACAATACCAAGACGCCGACCGACCCGAGCTCGCCAAGAAAGAGCTGGACGAGATCGCCGTTATCCAAGACTTTCTACCCCAGCCTCTCTCTGAAGAAGCTATCGCGGAACTTATTACATCAACCATTGCCGACCTAGACGCAACGTCGATGAAAGACATGGGTAAGGTGATGGGTGTGCTTACGGCAAAGATGCAAGGACGTGCGGATATGTCGCAGGTTAGCGCCAAGATTAAATCCGTCTTACAATCTTGATCCCCTTGACAACACCCGCTTAATTGATACTATTTCGTCTACCTCTTTTCTTATTCAAAACAAGGCTGTTTTATCATGAAAAAAATCCTACTCACCTCCGCATTAAGCGTCGCAATGTCTACCACAGTATTGGCTGCATCTACGCCCTGGGTACAAATGCCTTCAAAAGCTGGCGTTGTTGTTGGTGCTGAATTCGGTGGCGCTATTATTCAAACACCGACAAAGAAGCTTTACAACACGGCTGAAATGGCCAATGGCAGTGCGTCTGTTAATCGTGGCTCGTTTGCCTATGGTGCGCATCTTGGGTATGACTTTGCTTTGACACAAAACGTGTTGCTTGGCCCTGAGCTGGGTTATTACTCGAATGGCTTGAGCCAATATAAAGGCTCCGATGCTGGCGTTTTTTCTGACAAGGTCAAAGTACGCTCTAATGATATCGATCTTTTAGCAAAACTGACCTACATGTTCTTCAATGGCTGGAATGTTTTCGGCAAAGCGGGCGTGGCACGTGTGACACAGAAATTTGATGCTGTGACGGCGTTTGGTACAACGCTCGCTTCTGCTAAGAAAACAGAACATCAGTACAAACCTGAGCTAGGTATCGGTGTTGGTTATGAGTTTGGTAGTAATATTGGCTTTACCGTGAGTTACCATCACATCTTTGGCACGAATTCGAGCAACTTCCGCACGAAAGCGAATCGCGCTAAAAAAGTTTATGCGGTGGATGCGCTGATGGCTGCGATTACTTATCGGTTTCATGTCTAGCGGCAATCACTTGTAGTAGCTATTCCTGGATTCAGTGTCTTCCAATAACCAAATAAACCCAAAGGTCTGACAGACGCCTCCAAAAAATGGGGGGCTATCAGACCAAGTATGAGCTACTAAAGTTTAAAAAAACGGTCAGTTTCGTCATCCTGCCTCTTCTTTTGGTCTTCGCTGTTTGTTTGCTCAGAACTTTTAAATAAATTACTCGCCCCACCGAAAGAGGAAGGCCTCATATCTTTAATTATCTCCGCAAAAGCATAGTTTCCCCGGGCTTTAGCCGCTTCGAGCACCGTCTGTCCCTGTGCGTCTTTAACAAAGATGTCGGTTTTGGAATCTGCAAGCAATTCCTTAGCTCTACCAAAGTCTTCATTTATAAGGGTACAATGCAGCGGATCAAGTCCATAAGCTGGATCGCTTAAGAACGCCGGCATATCTTCGTTGCCCTGCTTTAGCGCTGCCTCATAAAATCTCAGGTAAATCTGACCCGGGAATTTTTTGTAGGTTTTAATAAGCGCTTTAAGACACTGCCAGGCTTTTGTTGTCGTTGGTATAGGCAGCTTGCGGAAAGTATCCAAAGGGTTTGCTAGCCTCGCTCCATTGTTCAACAAAATCTGGATAGCGAAAAGATTCTCGCCTTTAATAGCCAGCATTAGTGGAAACAGACTGTATTGTCGAGTAACTTGCCCCCTACGCTCGTCGAAGCTTCTTTTATCCCACCTATCTGCGTTAGGCTGCAAAACATTTGTCTTCGTACTGTTACTGGATTTATCGAATATCGTTTGACAAAGGCAGCGTCGCATCACATCCGCTCCAGAGCTAACCAGTAATTTTAGCACCTCATTCGCCCCATCACGCACAGCAAAGTGTATCGCTGTAAATCCAGCCGTCTTAGTGTCTGTATCAGCGCGCTCCAGATAAGCTTTCTGCTTAATTAATGCTTCCGCGGTTTCATATTCTTTTGCAACCATCGCAAATAATAAAGCATAACCAAACTGCGTTTCATCCGACGTATCGCCCTTTCGTGCCGTTGCAATAGCTTTGACAAGGCTCCATCGCCCTGCTTCTGCTGCAACATAAATAGGGGTACGTCCCCGATAATCTTGGGTTGTGTATACGCCCTCTTTATCCTGAAGCACAGTAACGATCTGTGAGACATTCCTTTCTAAAACGGCACAATGCAGCGGATCAAGTCCATAAGCTGGATCGCTTAAGAACGCCGGCATATCTTCGTTGCCCTGCTTTAGCGCTGCCTCATAAAATCTCAGGTAAATCTGACCCGGGAATTTTTTGTAGGTTTTAATAAGCGCCTTAAGGCGCTGCCAGGCTTTTGTTGTCGTTGGTATAGGCAGCTTGCGGAAAGTATCCAAAGGGTTTGCTAGCCTCGCTCCATTGTTCAACAAAATTTGGATAGCGAAAAGATTCTCGCCTTTCATAGCCAACATTAGTGGCGACAGAGTGAAGTGCTGAGTAACATCCAGTGTTTTCGACCGAGAAGTTTGATTCCCATGCTCGATGAAGTCTTCCTTCTCCCACGACTTTGCGTTAGGCTGCAAAACATTTGTCTTCGTACTGTTACTGGATTTATCGAATATCGTTTGATAAAGGCAGCGTGGATGCACATTCGCTCCAGACTCAACCAACAACCTTAGCATCTCATTCGCCCCATCACGCACAGCAAAGTATATCGCTGTAAATCCAGGCGTATCATTACCTGTATCAGCGCGCTCCAGATAAGCTTTCTGCTTAATTAATGCTTCCGCGGTTTCATATTCTTTTGCAACCATCGCAAATAATAAAGCATAACCAAACTGCGTTTCATCCGACGTGTCGCCCTTTCGCGCCGTTGCAATAGCTTTGACAAGGCTCCATCGCCCGGCTTCTGCTGCAACATAAACAGGGGTACGTCCCCTATCATCTGGGGTTGTGTATACGCCCTTTTTATCCTGAAGCACGGTAGCGATCTGTGAGGCATTTCTTTCTAAAACGGCACAATGCAATGGATCAAGTCCATAAGCTGGATTGCCTAAGAACGTCATCATATCGTTATTGCCCTGCTTTACCGCTGCCTCATAAAATCTCAGGTAAACCTGACCCGGGCCTTTTTTTTGGTTTTCAATAAGCGCTTCAAGACACTGCCAGGCTTTTGTTGTCGTTGGTATAGCCAGCTTGCGGAAAACATCAAAAGAGCTTTCATAAGGAGTTTGTATCTTCGCTCCATTTTTCAACAAAATGCGGGTGGCGGAAAGATTCTCGTCTTTAATAGCCAGCATTAGTGGCGACAAACTGCTCTGGCGAGTAACCGTCTGTGTTTCCGGGTCAACAAAGCCCGCCCTCCAGACCGGATTAGAATTAGGCTGCAAAACCTCTATCTTCGTACTATTACTGGATTTATCGACTATCGTTTGATAAAGGCAGCATTGATTCACATTCGCTCCAGACTCAACCAACAACCTTAGCATCTCATCCGCCCCATCACGCACAGCAAAGTGTATCGCTGTAAATCCAGGCGTATCATTGCCTGTATCAGCGCGCTCCAGATAAGCTTTCTGCTTAATTAATGCTTCCGCGGTTTCATATTCTTTTGCAACCATCGCGGAGAAGAGCTTCTCGCCGAGGAGGAGCTTATCAATGCGTGCTTTCTGTTTTTTTCTCATTATCTTATCCTTCTTAAAGTCACAAAAGTAATTTCGATATCAGTATAGGTTGTGGTTGCAAATTAGTCAAATTCAGAGGTTTTCCAGCATAGCGTCCGAAGAAGGTCATACCGCGGCTTGACCGCGGTATCCAAACAACCCATCTCCCCGCATTTTTACAAAAAGACATTGTGACCTGCACCAAATTACCCTATCCTCGCAAGATGACTACGAGCATCCAACGACGCATTCCCGCCTCCTTCATCGATGAAGTGCTAACGCGCACCGAGATCACGGCGATCATTGAACAATATATACCGCTCAAAAAAGCCGGCATTAATTATCAGGCGCTTTGCCCTTTTCATAATGAAAAATCACCGTCTTTCTCCGTCAACCCCAACAAACAGTTTTATTATTGCTTCGGGTGTGGCGCGAGCGGCAATGCGATCAGCTTTCTTATGGAATACGAGCGCATGCCGTTTATGGAAGCGCTCGAGCAGCTGACGCACCGCGCCGGCATGACGCTGCCGGAAACATCAAACCAGCAACAAGCATCGCAAAATGATGAGCTCTACGTCGTCTTGCAAAAAGCTGTCGCGTTTTATCAACAGCAGTTAACACAACATCCCGAAGGGAAGAAAGCGCAAGCTTATTTACAACAACGCGGCCTCAACGAAGACACCATCCAGCACTTTCAAATCGGCTTTGCACCCCCGGGTTGGGATCATCTCATGAAACAACTCGCACAATCGCCTCGCTCAGCAGAGCATCTCACGACAACGGGCATGCTTATTCAAAATGACAACGGCCGCGTGTATGATCGCTTCCGCAACCGGATCATGTTTCCTATCCGCGATCGTCGAGGGCGAGTGATTGCCTTTGGTGGGCGGGTGATGGACGATGAAACACCCAAATATTTAAACTCGCCCGAAACACCGGTCTTCCACAAAAGCCATGAGCTTTTTGGGCTTTATGAAGCTCGCCTTCCTAGGCGACCTTTGGATCGCTTGCTTGTCGTCGAAGGCTATATGGACGTCATCGCGTTAGCACAGCATGGCATTGATTTCGCGGTTGCCACACTTGGTACCGCCGTCACAGAACATCATTTACAGCGTCTGTTCCGCACCACGAAGCAAGTGGTTTTTTGTTTTGACGGTGATACAGCCGGCGCAAAAGCCGCCTGGAAGTCCGCCCAGCTCAGCCTCAAACAGATCAACGATCAAATTCAAGTCCATTTTCTTTTCCTTCCCGCGACTGAGGATCCTGATAGCCTTGTTCAAAAAGAAGGCCAAGCGCGCTTTTTGCAACGTTTAGATCAATCAACCAGCTTAGGCCAGTTTTTCCTGGAACATCTCTCAGAAGAAACCAATTTAGAAACCATCGATGGCCGCGCCAAACTGGTGTCACTTGCCCTGCCTTATCTGAAGACCATTAACGCACCCATCACGCAAACCATGATGATTGATGCACTAGCAGAGCTTTCTCGTACAAGTGCTGAAAAAATCCAACAATGGCTAGACACTGACCAGTCCAGCGAAGTAGCACCCTCAAGACCTCAAAATAACGCATCACAAAAGCAACAACAAACCCCCGTTCGCTTAGCCGTGACACTGCTCTTACAACACCCAGAACTGGCAAAACAGATCGATGCCGACTTGCCTAATACAGACGTCGCAGGCCTGCCATTGTTAAAGCAACTCATTGATTTATTAAAAGAAAACCCAGCTTTATCCACGGGCGCCATCTTAGAGCATTGGCGCAACAGCAAAGAACATACCTTCTTAAAAAAACTGGCGGTCGACACGCTTGTGATGCCTCAAAAAGCGTGCCTGAACGAGCTGCAAAACAGCTTAAAACGCCTCCATTCTCGCCCCACGGAACAACAAATTGCCACACTGATCTCAAAAGCAAAGACCCAAGGCTTGACGAAAGAAGAAAAAAATACCTTAAATGCGCTTTTGAAGCACAAGAAGACTGGATTTAAACGCGATATACCACTATAATGCCTGGCTTTTTCTGTATTTATACTATTAACCAACTAGGGTGACGACATTCATGCCTTTACGAAATGAACAGCAATCTGAACTATTAGCCTTGATTAAGTTGGGGAAAAAACAAGGTTTCTTGACCTTTGCCCAGGTGAATGATCACCTGCCTCCTGGCGTACTTGATTCTGAACAGATAGATACTATCTATAATCTGCTGCAAGAAATGGGTATTTTGCTTTATGAAGCCGCGCCCGAGGGCGACGCTCTACTTAATCAAAATGCTGCTGCCGACGACGAAACCGCCGAAGAGGCTGCTGCTGCGCTCGTCTCAAGCCTGGATGCCGAAGTAGGACGCACGACCGACCCTGTCCGCATGTATATGAGAGAAATGGGCAGCGTGGAGCTTTTAACCCGCCAAGGGGAAATCGTAATCGCCAAACGTATCGAGCAAGGCATTCGTCAAGTTTTGAAATCATTGGCCTTTCATCTCGACACCATGGATCTTGTTAGAGCCGCGTATGAAAAAATCGCCGACGATCTAACCCGCATCAGCGATGTTGTCACAGGATGGATTGGCTACACTAGAGCACCCGCACCGAGAGTTGAGCCGCAAGTAACAGAAGACAGCAAACCCGCCGCTGCGCCAACCGCACAATTTGACGACACAGGACCAGACCCTCAAGAAGCACAAAAACGATTTGCTGAACTGCTCAGACTGACAGAAGTCGCCAAAAAGTCATTGAAGCGCAATGGTCGTGACAGCAAAACCACCACCAAACGCCTGACTGAGCTCGCCGAATATTTCATGGACTTTAAGCTTACACCAAGACTGGTTGACAAGCTTACTCGCAACATGCGAAAACTCTTGAGAGAGATCCGCATCCATGAACGCGCCATTATTAAGCTATGCGTCACCCAGGCAAAAATGCCGCGCAAAGAATTTATCAAAGCTTTCCCAAAAAATGAAACCAACCTAGACTGGATTCAAGAGCAAAGTAAAGTTGAAGCGGATTATGCGGGCAATTTGATTGCACAAGAAATCGAAGTCATGCGATCTCAGCGAAAATTAGCCGCCATTGAAAAACGCACCAACTTAACCATCAGCGAAATTAAAGACATTAATCGCCGCATGTCCATTGGCGAAGCCAAAGCACGCCGTGCGAAAAAAGAAATGGTGGAAGCCAACTTACGTCTTGTGATCTCGATCGCCAAGAAATACACCAATCGCGGATTGCAATTCTTGGATTTGATTCAAGAAGGTAACATTGGCCTCATGAAAGCGGTGGATAAATTTGAATATCGCCGTGGTTATAAATTTTCAACCTATGCGACGTGGTGGATTCGACAAGCTATTACACGCTCCATTGCCGATCAAGCGCGTACCATTCGTATTCCCGTTCATATGATTGAAACCATCAACAAGTTGAACCGTATCGCTCGACAAATTTTACAAAACACAGGTAAAGAACCGGCACCGGAAGAATTGGCGCAATACGTCGAGCTGTCAGAAGATAAAATTCGCAAGATCTTAAAAATTGCCAAAGAACCCATCTCCATGGAAACACCCATCGGTGACGATGAAGATTCGCACCTAGGTGAGTTCATCGAAGATGTGAACATCATGTCACCTGTCGATGCTGCAACACGCGAAAGCTTAAAAGAGGCGACCAAGCAAGTCCTCGAAACTTTGACGCTCCGTGAAGCCAAGGTGCTACGCATGCGATTCGGTATCGACATGAACACCGATCACACGCTGGAAGAAGTCGGCAAACAGTTTGACGTCACCCGTGAGCGAATTCGACAAATTGAAGCCAAAGCGCTACGCAAACTTCGGCACCCCAGCCGTTCTGATTTCTTGCATAGCTTTATGGATGATGAAGAAAAACAATAGGTTGTTTGTGCGGGCCCATAGCTCAGCTGGTTAGAGCAGCGGACTCATAATCCGTTGGTCCTAGGTTCAAGTCCTAGTGGGCCCATATTTTTCAATACAAAAGAGCCAAAGCTTCAAGAGCGGCGGATTGTTCATCTTTAAGCAATAATTATCCTCATTAATATCACTAGATGCTAATCGACAAGCCTTTAAATTTAGCCCTAAACTCATCAGGATGATCAACCCAGTATGATAGCCAAGTATCTGCTCCTTGGTTTTCACTACCGTTGTAAAACTTAAGCAAATTACTGCGTAGCTTTACTATAAACTCAAAGGTCTCTTTATCAAACAAATAACAAGCTCTACCCATAAAGTCATCACTTATGCTTCCATAAATTTCTCGGTTTATATTGCGATGGGAAGCCCAATACCAATGGGCTTTATTAGCTATCGAGTAAATTTCATATCGTTTTTCGAACAGGTCTTTATGATAGTTTGCTTTATCTAACTTGTATTTTAAAGACAAAAGCACTCCGCCCATCGCAGCAATAACTACTCCCCAAGCATGTACTATGATAGATACTACAAGAAAAACCAGCGCAAGAACCATGTGCCAGTTTTGACATATAAAATCACACGCACTCCCCAACCATTTTTCTTTGAAAAATTTACAAATCTCTTTTAATTTCTCATTCATCATTTTATACCGCGGTTAAAACAAAAAAACCTTCGTCAGCTCACCTCAAGAAAGCTCCCTCACCAGGTAAAACGTCACGACTTTTCTAGCTCTGATGCTCCCAACCAATAACAAAACAGCGGTGCTGGAATTCTAAGAACCTTGGTCTTAGGCGCTATCTTTTGTTCCAATAATCCAAAATCCGGCATTGCTTTAGTTACAACATATGCCAACTCAACGTTTTTATTCTGGCAAAATTCCAACAGGCCGCGACAATCGCGAATGTCTGCTTTTGCTTCCTGCTTTATTTCAAACGGAATATGCTTTCCAGCCTGTTCGGCTATAACATCAACCTCATGTTTGTTTTTCCCCAACCAATAAGTGAATCTTGCCGTATCAGGGTAATGTGCATATAGATGCTTAAATGCAGTTGTTTCTATCGCCATACCATATGCCTTAGGATTTTCTAAAAAACTTTTCCCTTTTAAAAAAACAGCCGGCGCAATAGCAGCATCCGCAAGATAAATTTTATTTCTTCCACGTAATACCTCTTTACCATAACCAAATCTAGATAATCGATAAATTAAATGTGTAGATTCTAATAATTCGATGAAATTTTTCGCCGTCGGCTTCTTCACACCAAGATTACTGCTTAGTGTCTCCATATTTAATTGGCCACCATCATGCATACATAAATATAAAAATGTTTGCTCTAATTCTTGAATACGGCGAACACCGAATAACGCCGTCATATCACGCTTTAATACCTTATCAACAATATCTTCTCGCAATAAGGCTTGTGCTTGAGTAACGCTTGAAACTTTTGCAGTTTGTGGAAAACCGCCGCGAGCAAGATATTCATTGAAATGTGCTGCATAAGGTATAGCAATTTCTGAGATTTCTGAAAACCGTGATGGCTTCCAATTAAATAATTCTTCCAGTGAATTGATGCTAGGTAGCCTTGGAAGCTTTATAGAGCGTTTTTTGCTTAACGCCCACGATAAAAGTTTGTAATATTTATCTTGGTCTGCTTCGCCTGAATTCTTTTCAATATTTATACTTTCATTAAAAGCAGACTTAGATTTATAAAATTCAGAAAAATCTAATGGCTCCGTCTCTTTTAAATGCAAATACTCATAAAAGGATAACGTTGCTAAACGAATAGCGTGAGTACGTCCAACATTTGACTCGGTTTCTACCTTTATTAACGGTAAAGCAGAACCTGTAAACGTAATTCTTCGTTTGCCAAAATCTACTTGGTGCTTAACCCACGTTCCCCAATTAGGAATAAACTGCGCCTCATCTACAAATAAATATTCTGTACTATCTGAAATAACCTCTTTTTCTCGCCACGCTTCCAGTACAGCATCAATACCCGCCAACTTTATAAGAGGATGATCGAAGGTAATATAGACAATATTGCTTGCAGGCACTCCATCCTCAAGTAAGCTCTGTATAACTTGTAGCAATAAAGTGGTTTTACCGACCTGCCGCGCCCCAGAAAGCAAAATAGCTCTTGGGGCAGGTGGTTGAGTCACCCATGTCAACACCTCTCCAAATACAGCGCGGTGCCATTCCGGTAAATCAGGTATTTTTTCACCTCTCCACCAAGGATTAAACTGCGCTAGCACTGAATTTAATTCAAATCTTGCAATCTCCATAAGTCACCTAAATATTAAATTTAAGGTCAGTATACTATACCTAAATCATAAAATTAAGCACTTTCTTGGGTTTTTCGGTCTTATAATCGCTATAATCGCAAGGATATGCCTACCGCTCTTTCAACGCATCAATCCGCCAATCTTTTTCAACGAATTCATCAGCATCCATTTCTAGCAACATCCAAGCAAGCTTTTCAGCAACAAGCTCAGCAGATACCAGTTTATTTTCACTTTTCAAAGACTCAAAAAACGGTTGGTTCACAAATTGCTTATTCGTTCGTAAGACTTGCTGCATTTCTGTATCAATCACACCTGGCTGAAAGGAGCCGGCCAAAATACCTCTAGGCGCTAACTCCTCATTCCAAACTTGATAAAGCATATGTAAGCCGGCTTTGCTAATCGAATAAGCGCCCGTTCCCGCTAACGCATAATGCGCCAAACCTGAAGAAATATTTAATAGGCGAGAACCGCTCATCAGATTGGGCAAAAGCAATTGCGTTAAAAACAATGGTGCCTCCAAATTAATCGCACTGTGCTGGCGCCATTCTTCTAAAGTCATTTGATCGATGGTCTTTAATGGCTCGACCACCGCCGCATTATGCACAAGATAGCTCAATGGTCGGTTGCCAACGGCTTTGGCAATTAACTGACGACCCTCAACTGTCGCAACATCAGCAACGATGGGATCAATATAATCAGCTGCATAGCGTTTGGTTTCTTCAAGCTTATTGGCTCGGCGGCCAACGATATAAACCTTGACGTTTTTATCGGCCAAATTTTTTGCCAATGCCCGACCAATACCACTACCGCCACCCGTGACGAGTGCCGATTTGTTGCCTACCTGAATCATGTCACCTCCTTTTTCCGCTTATCTTTACACACTCATCAAGCCGTCCTATACTGAAATAAGCTAACATCAGACGCTAGCAACTTAAGCCTGGAGCATTGATTTCCACCCTTAAGCTAGGGTATAGCATATGGATAAATGATGACACAATTTTCTGTAGAGAAACAAGATATCGACTCACTGCTCGCCGCCATATTAAAAGCCCATGGCTACGATTTTCGGCATTATGCTCAGGCGTCGCTGAAGCGTCGTGTTTCTGATTTTTTAGAAACAACATCCTTCCAATCTTGTCATGAGCTACAACAAGCCCTTATCGAAGATAGAAAACAATTTCGTGACTTCCTGTTGTTCATGTCGCTGACCACGACAGAGCTTTTCAAGGATCCCGATTTTTATACCGTGCTGAAACAAAAAGTCTTACCCACGTTACAAACCTACCCCTACATCAAGATCTGGCTCGCGGGATGTGCGACGGGGGAGGAAGCCTATTCTATGGCCATTTTGCTGCATGAGGCAGACTATCTTAAACGAACCACCATTTACGCAACAGACTTCAATCAGGAAGCCATTAATATTGCCAAACAAGGCGCCTATGCATCTGATGCCCTCAAACAATATGACGAAAACTATCGTCAAGCCGGGGGAACGAAATCCTTTTCTGACTACTATCATGCGAACGGTAACACCCTACAAATGCATGATTTTTTAAAAGATCGTATCACATGGTCAGACCACAATCTGGTAACCGATGCTGTTTTTGGCGAAATGAACTTGATCGTCTGTCGCAATGTATTGATCTATTTCGACACCGTTCTTCAAAATCAAGTCGTTGAATTATTTAATGACAGCTTATGTCATCGGGGCTTTTTATGCTTGGGTGCCAAGGAAAGTTTAGAACATTCTTCAATCGCTGAAGCTTTTGAAAGCATCGATGACAAAGAAAAAATATACAGGAAAAAACTAAACTCTCAAAAAGAGCAAGCTTTACCCGAAAAAACCCAAGCTGAGCCGCTCAAACCCAAGGAAACAAAGGATGATCCTCCTGCAATCATACCTAAAATTCTCATCGTAGACGACGATGAAAGAAACTTGCTTGCCTTGGAAACTATTCTTAAAAAAACACAGGCAGACATTGTAAGAAGTACGTCTGGAGAGCACGCTCTGGCTTGCCTTATACAAGAAGAATTTGCGCTTATTTTACTGGACGTGCAAATGCCGGGGATGGACGGATTTGAAACAGCAACGCTGTTGCGACAAAACAATCGTCTCAAAAAAATCCCTATTATTTTTGTCACGGCCATCAGTAAAGAAGAACGCTATATTCAAAAAGGTCATGAAGTCGGCGCGGTTGATTACTTATTAAAACCTATAGATCCCATTATTCTATTAAGCAAAGTGCACGTCTTTCTCGATTATTACATTCAAGACAAAAAAATGCAGCAGCTTATCGATCAACTTGCGTGCGCGCAAGACTCGCTCGCTCAAAGCAACGAAGAACTGCAAAAGCTTGCGCGCTTCGACACGGTCACCGGTCTTGCCAATCGCCGAGACTTCAATGATATGCTAGCCTCGACATTAGCAGCGGCAAAAAAACATCGGAGCTTGATGGCTGTTCTGTTTTTAGATCTGGATAACTTTAAACAAGTCAATGATACCTACGGACACCAAGCCGGCGACACCTTGCTCAAACAAGTCGCCGCTCGCTTGGGCGACTCACTGCGAAAAGGCGATCTTCTTCAGCGGACTCAGGATGACAACTTGGTTTCTCGCTTTGGCGGAGATGAATTTGCTATTATCCTATCGAGCATTAAAGAGCCCAAAAACATTGCGCTCGTTGCTCAAAGAATCATTGATTCACTCAACCAACCTTTTGACCTCGGCCATACGATCGAAGCTTCCATCGGCGTCAGCATTGGTATTGCTTGTTATCCTTTTGCGGGCGAAACCGCTGAAGAACTTTGCAAAAATGCCGATATGGCCATGTATCAAGCCAAGCAAGCAGGGAAAAATACATACCGTTATTTTTCTGAGGAACTTAACACGGCGCATCTTCATCATCTCATCGTGGAAAAAGGCTTGAGAGAAGCTTTAAAAAAACAACAATTTTATCTCGTCTATCAGCCTATTCTCTCATTAGAAACCAAGAAAACCGTCGGTGTCGAAGTGCTGTGCCGCTGTGCATCAAAAAACCTGAAGAACGTTTCTCCTCAAGAATGCGTGCAAATGGCTGAAGATACGGGTTTAATGCCCGAACTAGGCGCCTGGATTTTTTCAACGGCCGTTGCCGAAGCAGAAAGCCTCCTGCTACCGATCGACAATCAATTATCGATACATATCAATCTTTCGACCACACAACTGCACAATGATACCTTTTTAAAGCTAATAGAACAGACCTACCAACAACCCGGTATAACGCCTAAAAATTTCATTTTTGAGCTCACAGAAACCGCCATTATGAGCGACACACAGCTCTTAACCCAACAGCTCACCCAAATCGCCAATTACGGCTCAAGCATCAGCATTGATGACTTTGGCACCGGATATTCTTCTCTCACGTGGTTGCAACAGCTACCCATTAGCTCTTTAAAAATTGACCGCGTTTTTGTTAATGACGTCGCGACCAACACCAACAACGCCGCTATTACACGATCAGTTATTAGCCTGGCTAAAAATCTTGAATTGACCAGCATCGCTGAGGGCATCGAAACGAAAGCAGAGCTCGATTTCCTTAAAAAACACCATTGCCCCATGGGACAAGGCTATTATTTTTCAAAACCGCTTATCGTGAGTGACTTTGCTGCTTATCTTAAAAAAGAAAAAAGACCGTGAGATCCCAGCAAAAGCTAAATAAAACAATGCGCTTTTTTTCTGGTTTCATTTTTTTACTCATGGCATCAACCATGTCTTCCGCCTTGGCTGCCTCACACCAAAATGCCATCAAGCAACTGAAGACCATTGTTCAACAGCAAGAGATCGCACTGGCAAAGCAAAGCGAAGAAATTAAACAGCAACAACAAATGCTGCGTCACTTATCAAAAAAACTCAACCATTTGGCCCGCAAGCGCACACAAAAACCAAGAGGCGCTAGCTCGTCGCTTGTGAGCACCCGCACATTGCGATACGCGAATGACTCCGTGCTCACACAAGCGATCTCGCCCGAAGATGTCACCACCATACCAAGGCATCAATTGATTCTGGGATCCAAAAAAGCACATACCTCGCTCTCTGGACAAATCAGCGTGGTTGGATTTCAGGCGGACGATGGCAAGTTCAACCGAACTTACATCGGCACCAATTCCATTTCGAACTCACGATTCAATATCAACAGTGAACTCCTCTTTTCACCCGCACTGACCCTCGGTAGCCGCATTCAACTGGGCTTAAAAACCAACCCGTCAGAATCGATCAGCCAAACTCAGCCAAATTCGAGCAGCATCCAAATTCGTCGCGCTGAAGCCTACTTGAAAACAAAACGATGGGGCACCCTCACCTTTGGACAAGGTGAAACCGCCTCAGATAACACCGCATACGCTGATTTATCGGACACTGAGATTGCAGGTCGTGCTTCTGTCGAAGACATTGGTGGTGGTTTATATTTCAATGGTGTGAGCAGTAATCCACAAGTCAGAGATGCCTTTAATGGCTTAGATGGCTTCTCGCGCAAAGTACGGCTCCGCTATGATAGCCCTAAATTTCATGGCGCATTAGTAAGTGCTTCATTAATTGCAGGAAGCCACAGCGATATCGCGCTCAAATGGGGTAAGCAACTGGGTAAAACAAAGGTCGCCGTAGAACTCGCCTACACCTCACCTAAAAATATAAGCTCGGGCAGTAATCGGGCACGCGGCAATGAAACAAACGGTTCTTTATCCATCGTATTACCTGCTGGCCTAAGTCTAACAAGCGCCGCAGGTCAGGTCCGCGCGAACAGTGCAGGACGAAAAAACCCGTATTATTACTACATCAAACCCGGGTATGAATTTCACTACTTTAAAATGGGGTTAACCGCCTTATCACTTGATTACGGACAATATTATAACTTTAATCAAAACAAAGACAAAGGCACCACGCACGGCGCTCAAGTCGTTCAAGACTTCAATCCATTGGATCTAGCGGTCTACATGGGCTATAGAGAGTTTGCGCTTAGTTCGCCTGGTAGGCGTTTCAGTGACATTCATCTGTTTTTGATGGGGGCGATGTATCAGTTTTGAGGTTGGCAGTAAAAATGCATCCCGCGGTCAAGCCGCGGGATGACATGTATATTATTAAGCAAGCACTGAAGGCTTCATGCTTAGGCGGATACGGCCTTGGCGATCTACTTCGATCACTTTGACTTTAATGCCTTGACCTTCTTCAAGGTGGTCTGTCACTTTCTCGACGCGCTCTTCTGCGATTTGTGAGATATGTACCAAACCATCTTTACCTGGCATGACAGCAACAATAGCGCCGAAGTCTAGCAGTCTTAAGACTTTACCTTCGTACACTTGACCGACTTCAACGTCTGCAACGATGTCTTCAACACGTTGCTTGGCGACTTCACCGGCTGCTTTGTCAGCCGCAAAAATCGTCACGTTACCATCGTCATCTAAATCAATGTTGACACCTGTTTCTTCGGTCAAGGCACGAATCGTTGCGCCGCCTTTACCGATCACTTCGCGAATTTTTTCAGGCTTGATTTTAAAGCTGATAATACGAGGTGCTGTTTCTGACACTTCTGTTCTTGGTGAATCTAGCACTGCATTCATATGGCCTAAGATATGATCACGAGCCACTTTGGCTTGTTCCAGCGCTTTTTCCATAATGAATTGTGTGATGCCTTGGATTTTGATATCCATTTGCAGAGCAGTAATACCTTCTGAAGTACCGGCCACTTTAAAGTCCATATCACCAAGGTGATCTTCGTCACCTAAAATATCGGTAAGCACAGCGAATTTCGTGTCTTCTTTCACTAAGCCCATCGCAATACCGGCAACCGGTGCTTTAATTGGCACACCTGCATCCATCAATGCCAAACTTGTACCGCAGACTGTTGCCATAGAGCTTGAACCATTGGATTCGGTGATTTCTGATACTACGCGTAACACGTAAGGGAAGTCTTCCGGTGCAGGTAAAACAGCTGCAAGACTGCGTTTCGCTAATTTACCATGACCGATTTCGCGTCGCTTAGGACCGATCATCATGCCACATTCACCAACACAGTAAGGAGGGAAGTTGTAATGCAACATGAAGGTATCACGGGACTCACCCATCAAACCATCAATCATCTTCGCATCTCTTGTTCCACCTAGGGTTGCTACCACTAACGCTTGTGTTTCACCGCGTGTAAACAACGCTGAACCATGCGATCTTGGCAATACGCCATTTCGAATCGCTAATTGTCGCACGGTGCGAGTATCGCGACCATCAATGCGAGGTTCGCCATCCAAAATTCGACGACGTACAATTGTTTTTTCAAGTTTCGCGAACACTGATGCCACTTCTGCAGAAGTGGGCTCGCCAGCTTCAACCGCAATGGCTTCAATGGCTGCTTTCTTCATGTCAGACAACAAGACTTGTCTCGTTGTTTTTTCAGGCACTTGATAAGCTTCTGCAATTTTATCAGCAAATTGCTCAGAGACTTTCGCCATCAATGTTTCGTTTTCTGCTGCTGGTGTCCAATCCCAAGCTTCTTTGCCCGCTTCATCCGCTAGGTCTTTAATGGCATTCAATGCCACTTGCATTTGCTCATGACCAAACCATACAGCATCAAGCATCACTTGTTCAGGTAGAATGTCAGCTTCAGACTCAACCATCAACACAGCGGTTTCTGTACCAGCAACCACTAGGTCTAATTGAGAAGTTTCCATTTGAGTCGTTGATGGGTTTAGAACAAACTCACCATCAATGTAACCCACACGAGCTGCAGCCAAAGGTCCATCAAACGGCATGCCTGACAAGGCAAGCGCAGCTGAAGCACCTAATAATGCAGGGATATCTGGTGCCACTTCAGGGTTAACAGATAATACGGTTGCTACGATTTGAACTTCGTTCATGTATCCTTTGGGGAACAATGGACGAATCGGACGATCAATCAAGCGACAGGTTAATGTTTCCATTTCGCTAGGACGACCTTCACGTTTCAAGAATCCGCCCGGTATTTTACCCGCGGCATACATACGTTCTTGATAATTAACGGTTAATGGGAAAAACTTCTGGCCTTCTTTCGCTTCTTTTCTACCCACGACAGTGACCAATACAATGGTTCCACCCATATCAACTTTAACGGCTGCAGTTGCCTGTCTTGCCATTTCCCCTGTTTCAAAATGAACTGGATGAGCACCATATTGAAATGTTTTTACAAATTTATCCACATGCATTACCTTTAGTAAGACTAGTAAAAAAAGACTAATTTAAGTTAAAAAAATTAGATCGTGTCACGCAAACCTAAGCGCTTAAGCAATTGACGGTAGCGGTCAAGATGTCGGTTTCTTAGATATTTCAACAACTTACGTCTATGATTCACCTTGCGTGTCAAACCTGTGCGAGAATGAAAATCATGCTTATGTTCTTTAAAATGTTCTGTTAATTTTTTGATGTCTGCAGACAAAAGTGCCACTTGCACTTCTACAGAGCCTGTATCTGCATCGGCTAAGCGATATTCGCTCAAAAGCGATTGTTTTTCTTCGACTGTTAACATTGATATCTCCTAAAAATGATCATTTTTCGTCAATTTTGGCAAAAGTAGCACATTCTAGCGTTTTGCCCCTCAACTCACAAGGTCTTTTTTGTGTTTCCCGAAAAAACACACATTCTGCGCGCGCTAAGCACACCAGCATCACTAAGCTCACCCAAACCGATGAAATTGCCCGCAACATACAGTTTGAATAGATCAGCAAGCCCACCTGGCTTATGATCACGGCGCAACAACTTCTGCCCTTGCGTTATCCTTTCTCCCTCAAGCTCATTCAGCGTCAAACTCGGTAAATGTATTAATAAGGAATCCGTTGGCAACAAGCAATGAGGCAAGGCATCAAAACCCGCTTCTTCCACCAAACGCTCAGTCGCCTCCATGGTCTTCATCGTACTTTCTTTGAATGGTCCTGCTTCAATACGACGCAATGAGTTCACATGCGCCCCGCACCCCAAATCTTGCCCAATGTCATCGACCAAGTTACGAATGTAGGTTCCCTTGCTGCATTTCACGAATAAATCGATTTCATCCGGCCTGACAGCCAATAGCTTCAACGCATGAATGGTCAGGGGTCTTGCGGGTCGCTCAACTTCAATGCCCTGGCGTGCCAACTTGTATAGCGGCTGGCCTTGATGTTTCAATGCAGAATACATCGAGGGAACCTGCTCGATATCACCGCGAAAGCGCGCCAATGTTTCCTCTAGCCTATCTAGGGAAAAAGCTGGCACAGGACGTGACTCCACAACCTCGCTTTCTCTGTCACACGTTTTTGTTCGCTCGCCCAATTTGGCAGTTGTCAGATACGTTTTATCCGCATCCAACACAAACCGTGAGAACTTGGTCGTATCACCAAAACAGATAGGCAATAAACCCGAAGCCAAAACATCCAGACTCCCCGTATGTCCTGCTTTTTTTGCTTTAAATAACCATTTGATTTTTTTTAACGCTTGATGGGATGACAAACCAATCGGTTTATCTAGGACAAAAACACCGGAGATGTCTCGTTTTTCACTCTTCATCAGGCTGTTCATCGGGCTTAGTGACGGATACATCCTTTAAAAGCTCGTCCATTTTCTCGCCGTAAGAAAAAGACGTGTCGTAGCGAAACTGTAAAATAGGCACGATACGCAATTGCACTTCTTTCGCCAAACGGTGACGTAAAAACTTCGATGCTTTATTTAAAATATTGACCATTTGATCCATGTCTTTCCCTGCACGAGGAACAACATAAATTTTAGCGTAGGATAAGTCCGGGGTCACATCAACGCTAGTAATCGTCACAAGACCTAAGCGAGGATCTTTGATTTCTCGCTCGATCAATTGGGCAAGCGCCACTTGAACCGCTTGCGAAATACGGTAGATGCGCGGATTATTCTTTTTCATCGTAAGTAACTCACAGTGTTCGTTCAACTTCTACACGCTCAAACACCTCAATTTGGTCTTTGGCTTGGATATCATTGTAATCTTTCACACCGATACCACATTCAACGCCTTTTTTCACTTCAGCAACGTCGTCTTTCAATCGGCGTAAAGATTCCAGTTCGCCTTCATAAACAACCACGTTATTACGCAACACGCGAATCGGTTTATTGCGCTGCACTGTGCCTTCCAGCACCATGCAACCAGCAACCGCACCAAGCTTGGAAGAACGAAATACCTCACGTACTTCAGCCAGACCTAAGATTTTTTCTTTGAAAGCAGGCGCTAGCATACCAAGCACGGCTCGCTTCACTTCGTCAATCGCATTATAAATAACACTGTGGTAATGAACGTCGAGGGACTCGTTAGCAATGATTTGTCGTGCCATCGCATCGGCACGTACATTAAAGCCAATAAGAATCGCATTAGAGGCCTGCGCCAAGGTCGCATCTGAACCCGTAATACCACCCACACCTTTGGCGATAATATCCACTTCAACTTCATCGTTAGAGATTCTAGTCAACGATTCCGACAAAGCTTCCAAGGAGCCCTGAACGTCGGCTTTCAACACAATATTTAATTTATCGATGGCACCTTTGCCCATGCGATCAAACATGTTGTCTAAGTTGGCAGCTTGTTGTTTAGCAAATTTTTCTTGGCGATATTTAGCTCTTCGCAAATCAGAAACTTCACGCGCACTTTTTTCATCCGCGACAGCAATCACTTCATCGCCCGCTTCCGGCATTTCTGATAAGCCAAGCACTTCAATCGGCATTGAAGGACCAGCAACCGACACGCGGTGACCTGTTTCATCTAACATCGCACGAACACGGCCTGTTTGAAGACCAGCTAGAATAATGTCGCCTTCTTTTAAAGCGCCTTCTTGAACAAGCACTGAGGCAACAATACCGCGTCCCTTTTCAAGCCTTGCTTCCACAACAAAACCTTTCGCCAAACCTTCGGTTCGCGCTGAAAGCTCCATCATTTCAGACTGCAATAAAATAGCATCAAGCAAGGCATCAACGCCATCGCCCGTTTTCGCAGAAAGAGGCACAAACATAGCGTCGCCGCCCCAGTCTTCTGGAACAACACCGTGATTAGATACGTCGTTTTTGATTTTTTCGGCATCCGCTTCTGGCTTATCCATTTTATTCACGGCAACAATCAATAACACGTTGCCCGCTTTTGCGTGCTCAATCGCTTCGATCGTTTGTGGCATAACACCATCATCTGCCGCAACCACCAACACCACAATATCTGTCACTTGTGCACCACGTGCTCGCATCGCGGTAAACGCTTCATGTCCAGGGGTATCTAAAAACGTAATCATACCTTTGTCGGTTTCTACATGATAGGCGCCGATGCCTTGAGTAATACCACCAGCTTCTTTATCTGCAACACGTGTGCGACGAATATAATCCAACAACGTTGTTTTACCATGATCCACATGCCCCATAATCGTAACAACAGGCGCTCTGCTTTTCAATTCACTCGCTTCACCGCCCAACGCTTCTATCAGTTTATGCTCGGCCAAATCTTCTTTCACCACCGTCGACGTATGTCCCATTTCTTCTACAATGAGTTGCGCTGTGTCTTGGTCGATCGTCTGATTAATCGTCGCCATTACACCCATTTTCATGAGCGATTTAATGACGCTCGCCGCCTTCACAGACATGCGTTTTGCCAGCTCACCGACTTGGATATCATTGTAAATAGCTACTTCTTTCACTTGTGGCTCCGTTGGCTCTTGAAACACATGTTTATTTCTATGGCGCAATGTTTTTTGTCGCTGGTAATGGAAGCCGCCATCTTTTCTGCCCGCCATCGCCCGAAAATCAGCCCTGCTACCCATTTTTGTTTTTTTGGCGTCATCATGATGCGCCCTGTTCGCTTTTTTCTTTCGTTTTTGGCGTTCTTTTTCTTCTTCTTGCAGTGCTTTTTTTGCCGCTATTTTTTGTAACTCTTCTTCAGACAACACCGGCTGCTCTGGTTCGCTTGGTGTTTTTTCTTCCTTCGCTTCCGTGGCTGTTGTTGCTTTTACTTCAGTTTTCTTTGTTTTTTCCTGTTCCTTCTTCGCCAATGCCGCTGCTGCATCAGCAATCGCCTTAGCTTCTGCTTCGGCCACTCTTGCCGCTTCATCCAGTTTTGCTTGCTCTTCTGCTTTGAGCGCGTCTTCGGCTTGCTGCTTCTCTTCAATCACGCTTCGTTTTACATAAGTGCGTTTTTTAACGACACGAATGTTGACCGTTTTCTTGTCGCCATGATGGCCCGTCACTTTAAGCTTGCTCAGTGTGTTGCGGCGCAATGTAATTTTTTTCGGCGCTTGTGCTTCTTCTGATTCGGCGACGGCTTCTTTCTTTGGCTCAGTAGAGCCAGGCGCAACCTTTTTGCCTAAAGTAATTTTTGTTTTCCCGGAAGGTTGATCATCCGCTTTTGCTTTTGTTTTTGCCGTCATTGCATCACCCTTGTTATTTGACTCTTTTTTCACTGTGCGACTAGCTAGCTCATCGCAATACGTTTGTACTTTTTTCTGCTGTCCGGGAGAAAGTGTGTCTTTAACTCGCATATGTGCTGCATTGCAATGTTCCAGCAACGCATCAACAGACATATCCATTTGTTTGGCAAACTCCGCCACAGAGATATTGTCAGCAACCATTATCACTCTCCTTTAATATCCGTCAGCATTAACACCCTGTATCAATCAATCCGCGAACCAAGGCGCTCGCGCTGCCATAATCAAGTCTGCTGCACGCTTCGCATCAATTTGCACCAGCTCAATCACATCATCAACCGCTTGCTCTGCTAAGTCTTCTTGGGTCACGATGTCTTTTTCAGCCAACTGATACGCTAGCTTTTCATCCATGCCTTCAAGGTTCAATAAATCGTCGGCCGGTTTCTTTATCGCCATTATTTTCAATGCGTCTTTGGCTCGTTGACGTAATTCCTCAACAATAGCTTCATCAAAGCCTTCAATGTTGAGCATTTCTTCCATCGGCACATAAGCCACTTCTTCTAGCGTAGAAAAACCCTCTTCAATCAAAATAACCGCGACTTCTTCATCAACATCCAATTTATCCATGAACGTTTTCACCGTCGTTTCTGCTTCTTTTTGCCCTTTTGTTTCAGCATCGGTAACCGACATCACATTCAGCGTCCATCCCGTTAGCTCTGAAGCCAGGCGAACATTTTGTCCACCTCGGCCAATGGCTTGTGACAATTGATCTTCCGCCACCGCAACATCCATCGCATGCTTATCTTCGTCCACCACAATAGAGGCGACTTCTGCGGGTGCCATCGCATGAATAACAAACTGTGCAGGATTCGCATCCCACAACACAATATCCACTCGCTCGCCACCCAGCTCATTAGACACGGCTTGCACTCGCGCACCACGCATACCGATACATGCGCCAATAGGATCAATACGACCATCGCTTGTTTTCACCGCAAGCTTGGCTCGCAAGCCAGCGTCGCGCGCAACCGCTTTAATATCCAATAATTCTTCGCCGATTTCAGGCACTTCGATACGGAACAATTCTTCTAACATGGCATTGCAGGTACGGCTTGCAAAAAGTTGCGGGCCTTTGTGCGTATCTCGAATTTCGTAAAGGTAGGCACGAATACGATCGCCCATTCTTGGGTTTTCACGCGGCAACATTTCATTGCGAGGAATAATAATCTCTGCGTTGCTTCCAAGATCCAAAATAACCATTTCCCGCGTGGCGCGTTTCACGACACCGCTCACAATCGTGTTAATCTTTTCTTGATAGGCTTCAGCTACTTGATTACGCTCAGCCTCGCGTACTTTTTGCATGATCACTTGTCTGGCTGCTTGCGCTGCAATACGGCCAAATTCAATCGAGTCCATCGGCTCTTCGTAAGTATCGCCGAGCTTCAAGTCTTCTTCTTTAGTTTGAGGACTTTCAGCCGTCAAATGCTTATCAGCAACAAATTCAATCTCTTCATCCGCTTCATCAACCACCGTCCATACACGATACGTATCATACATGCCGGTCGTTCTATCGATGTCAATGCGAGCATCGATGTCTTGCGAATGCTTTTTTCTCGTCGCCGTTGCTAGTGCTGCTTCAATCGCTTGAAAAATAGCGTCATGAGGCAAGCCTTTTTCATTCGCTAAAACCTCGACCATCATCAAAATTTGCTTGTTTGTTTCCGCATTCATTGTGCATGCCTCAATTATTTAAATTCATAAACCACGTTTGCTTTAAAAATCGATCCATAAGGGATTTGAACTTCTTTCTCATCACTATGAACCAAAATCATCTCATCCTTCACCGCCTTCAGATAACCCACGAAATTTCGCTGCCCATCCAACGGCGCTGCCAACCGAACCTTAACCTTGCTACCCACCGCCTGCTGAAACTGTTCCAAGGTAAACAACGGACAATCAAGCCCCGGCGAAGAAACCTCCAGTTGATACTGGCCTTTTATCGGATCTTCAACATCCAACACCGCACTCAACTGCCGGCCAATGGCGGCACATTCATCGATAGTAATCCCGCCATCCTGTGCTTTATCCGCGTAAATTCTCAGCAAAGAATGCCGTCCTTGCGCGATCATCTCACAACCAACGTATTGAAAACCCAGCCCCTCAATCGTAGGCTGTATCAACGCTTGTAGCTCTATTTCTTTTGTCGATAACATTATATTTAACTCACTCTTACAAAAAATGGGCATCAAGCCCACTTTTCTAAGACAAAAAAACCCCATACGGGGCATCCTGTCATTGTCTTGTTCTTTTTCTCAGCTCACCGAGTAAAAATTGGTAGCGGGGGCAGGATTTGAACCTACGACCTTCGGGTTATGAGCCCGACGAGCTGCCAGACTGCTCCACCCCGCACCAAGTAAGGACAGCATCATAGCGAGAACAGGCGTAGAACGCAAGCATTTAATTGCCTTAATTCGCCTTATTAGGACTCAATTTGATCCGCAGGAGGAAATCTGCTAAAACTGACATATCGCTGACGAATGCTCGCAAGGATGCCGGTATGTTTAACTTCAATCGATCTCGCACGGTTCAGGCTCTATTGCTGGTTATTTTGACGGCGTTCAGCTCGGTCGCTTTTGCAAAATCCTCCCATGCCGCCTCGTTCAACGCGGCGAAGCAAGCTTATCAGCACTGCCAGTTAAAACAAGCCAATGAATTATTAACACGCCTATCCCTCGGCAAGGCAAGAAGCCGTTTTGAAAAAGCGCTGCGGCATGAACAGAAAACGCAAAGTTACGTTAAAAGTGCGCGCGCCTATTTGAAGAAGAAGCAATACACAGATGCCTTAACGTTTTATAAGGCGGCTGGGCGCAATACCAAAATTTATGCCTGTAAAGTGAAGCTAGCTAAAGCGGTGCTCAAAATACAGAAATACATGCGCAAACATGATTTCACCACTCAACCCACGCTCACCACAAAAATTAGGAAAGCAAACACCTACCAAGAAGCACAAACGTATTGCAGGAAAAAGCACTTCTTCAGCATTCCGGTTTGGAGCTCAAAAGAGGGTTATACGTGCGGCTGCACGGGCGGACAAGTTTGGAATAAAGCCAAAACACACTGCGTTTATACGGCTGATAGAAAATGTACTAAAGGCAGGATACCGGTCTTTATAAGTAACAAATACGGTTATGCTTGCGGGTGCCCCGAAGAAAAAAAATGGAGCCGCAGAGGTCGTCGTTGTTTTACGCCGCCGCCGGTCAATATAACCTGCAAAAGAAATGAATATCCCAACTGGCTCACACGGAAAGGCAAATACATTTGCCTTTGTAAAGAAGGTTACTTCCGAAACCTAAGAACACACCAATGTGAATTACGACTCGGCTGCACAAAAGGTAGAGTAACCTCCTGGGATTCCGTGGGCAAAAAACATGTTTGCAGGTGCCCAAGAGGGACAATATGGGGGCCAAAAAGCAAGCGGTGTATCACGCGTCCATCTATAAGTTCGGCCCATTGCTCCAAAGGCATGTCGCCTCGTTGGAATTTTTTACGAGAACGCTATGACTGTCGTTGCCCCCGAGGAAAAACCTATAACAAAACCAAGAAACAATGCATTACAAAAAGTCGCTGCCCTCACACCAGCAAAATGACGTGGTCGAGGACGAAGAAAAAATACGTTTGTCTTTGCCCGAAAGGTCACGTATGGGATAACGCAAAGAAACAGTGTTATAATCCACACGATCGATATTCTTGCACAAGCAGCAGCACCTTAATCTGGTCAGCAGCGAAAGGGAAATATGTTTGTCGATGCCCTAAAGGAAAGCATTGGAAAGGCAAACAATGCGTAAAATCTCGCGCACGTTATACGTGCTCAGGTGGCAGCTACTTGGCAAAAAGCAAAGGGAAATACGTTTGCCGCTGCCCAAAAGGAAAATACTGGAAAGGTAAACGCTGCGTTAAAGCTCGCTCGCGCTATACCTGCTCAGGCGGAAGTTATCTGGCAAAAAGCCGAGGACGATACGTTTGTCGATGCCCCAAAGGCAAGTATTGGAAAGGTAAACGATGCGTGAGAGCTCGCACTCGATATACCTGTTCCGGTGGAAGCTATCCCAAATGGTCGAGCTACAGGAAAAAATATATCTGCGTTTGTCCAAGAGGAAAATACTGGAGTGCTTCGTACAAGCGATGCCGTTCATCAAGCTATCGAACTTATCGTCCAAGCTCTTATTCAACCACGGGGCGACGCCGAACTTATCGCTCAAGGTCAAGGGGCAATTACTTGCCGTCTTGTCCTAAGGGGTATAAGTGGTCGGTTTATGGAAAGCGGTGTGTGAAGGGTTATTTTTCGCGGTGATATAAGATGAAGTAACATTCACCTGGATCCCGTGGTCAAGCCACGGGATGACACTGAAGCACGGAGATGGCACTGAAGCACGGGGATGGCATTGAAATCAGGGGGATAACCTTGATATGAATCTGTCATCCCGTGGCTTGACCACGGGATCCAGGAAAAACTCCATAAAAACACAATCGACGAATCTCAAAAAACAGCTTATCGCTTCACCGAACGTCGCCACAAATCGCCCGGCAAGAAGACACAAACAACGATGATAGGCACAGCGAGCCCAGCAATGCTGGTAATCCAAAGCAACACACCCAGATGATCATAGTTCGCCGCAACAATAACATGCCCGGCGGCGTTTTTGATTTCTCGTGCCACCACCCAAATTTTATTTAAATGTTTGCTCAGCAAACTGCCTGCGGTTAATGCTAAATTCATCAATGAGCCCATAAGCGCGAACCAAGTGGCGGCATTGCCTTTCGGTGCATTGATCGCAATCAAGGTTAGCATGGGGATCATGCTTAATTGCGCGAACGGTGAGGCAACGGCTGTGTCGACCAATGCGATAGTGTGCGCGCCGAAACCAAACACGGCTTGGGTCCAATGATGCAAACCATAATACATCCCAATCACCGGCAACCCTAAAAAGAAACTGATAATCGTCAAGACAATAAAAATCTGCCCGATGGGTTTTTCCGTGATCCATTTAGCAAAAAACCACATGCCAACAATAGAAAGTCCGGCGCCTATTTGCCCCAGCGTGCCAAAAAACGCTTTATGAAAGCCTAAAACATCAATCTCCCACCACTGCAACCCCGGCCCCACGCCCGGCATGGCACGAAAAACGAAAATAACGACGGCGGCAAAAAATAATTTTTTTAATGGTTTGGCAGGCGTACCTCTTGTGACGGAATACATGAAATACGAAATAACCACCAAGCTTACAGCAAAAATAATTTCCTGCGCATAGGGTACTTGAAAGAGCCCCATGCAAACTACAAACAAGGCAAAAAGAAGGCCGCCACCCAGCACCGTCCAATTGACAGGCTTAATAGCTGCCACATCAATTTTCACCAACAAACAACCCGTTAACGAAATCACAGGGATAATCAATGTCAGCAAAAACATCGCCTCGTAAGAAAGCACGTGCGCAAGCCAGCCGCCCAGCCCCGCCACCAAAAAGATCGCCACGCTCAATGATAATCGACCTAACAATTGCACCATTGCTAAATCATGCTCAATGGCTTCCTGGGTTCTCCCCTCACGAGGCACCACTTCAACGGTCATCGCATCAGCCACCACATCTTGCAACACAACGCCTATTATCGTGATTAAGCTCGACATGAAATAAATACTTTTAGCCGACCCCAGATCGACAACCCAGTGCCACTGCGCAGCAAGGCCCGCCAACAAGATGCTTCCCGCGGCCATCAAGCCTGCTGCAATAAAAATATAAACTCGTCGAATAGAGCCAAAAATAGGAATGGAATCCACCCACTGGCCAAACACCATCTTGATCGTCCAGGGCAAACTCAGCCATACCGCAAACGCCATAAGCTCATGCGCTGATAGATGCAATCGCTCTTTCACGAAAAAGCTCTCAGCAATCCCGGAAAAGGCTGAAGCGCCAAATGCAAAATAAATCATCATTAACGGCAAATAACGCAACCTGAAGCCTTTGATGGGCGCGACTAGATAGGTCTTGAAGGCGGTTTTCATGAATCGGCGCTACTACACATTAACAATAATGAAATACGGTACCACAGTTAGAGGATAATTGTCATACAACCCACATTTTGCTATGATCACCCCATAAAAATGTTAACCGCCTTTGCCCATGAACCTACATCACCTAGTCGAACTCAAATACGTATCAGCGCTGGCGATTTTCTGTGTCGCCATTCTGGCGGCTTGGGTACCCTTTCGGCAACGGCTTCAGACAACGCGTGGTTATGCTTTCCCCAGAAGCGAGGCTTTGGCGAGCGGTGTGTTTCTTGGCGCTGGGTTGATTCATATGTTGGGCGATGCTTCAGATGAATTTCTGCACCTTCACGTTCATTACCCCATGGCCTTTTTATTGGCGGGCATCAGCTTCTTGACGCTATTACTGCTCGAACATTATGCCACCGAAATCGCGCATCACAATAAGGCTTCGTCTTTCTCCCTGGCCATACTTGCGTTTGTGATGCTTTCCATTCATTCATTGTTTGCCGGAGCCGCACTCGGGCTGGGCAAAACATTCAGCACCACGATTTTAATCTTAATTGCGATCATCGCACACAAATGGGCCGCCAGCTTCTCTCTGGCCATTCAGCTCAACAAAAGCTCGCAGCCGTTTAAAACGAATCTTATTTATTTTGCCTTATTTGTCTTGATGACACCTATCGGGATTATATTGGGTGACCAAATCAGCCACGTCTCAGCACAGCATAATTTTATTCAACCCGTATTCACCGCATTAGCCGCCGGCACATTTCTTTACATTGGTACGCTGCACGGCTTAAAACGCTCAGTGATGATTGAACGTTGCTGTAATTTGCGTGATTTTTCTTTCGTGATTATTGGGTTTGCTTTGATGGCGGTTGTGGCGCTTTGGACTTAAAAGCCTCTATCTTGGCGAATCTGCTCATACGCCGCTTTAATACGCTGAACCCGCTCGGTGGCTGCTGCCATTTCTTTCTCTGACAAGCCTTTCGACATAAGTTTATCAGGATGATACTGACTCATCTTTCTTCGGTAAGCTTTTTTAACCTCCGCCACGGAAGATTTCTCGCTCACACCTAAAATCTTATACGCGGCGCCGATATAGCCAAACGAGGGCGCGCGATGTGTGTGACTTTGCTGGTATGACTGACCTTCATGTCGATGCTGCCACGCTCGTTGATATCGCTCTTGCCATGAAAAAATCGCATCGTAGTACGAAAAATTAATGGTGCTTAGCTTCAGCTCAGCGGCAATGTATTGCAACTTCGCCTTAACCTCTGGCTCTATGCCACCGTTGACATACGCCATTTGCACCAACATATTTAACAACCGGTTCAACATTGCTCGGTGGTGGCTAGGTATCCCCTGACGTATTTGTTGCAACAGTGCATCTAGATCAAACGCTGGTTTTTTACCCTCATAAAATTTTCGCATGGCATCAACACGCTGCGTATCGGTCATCCGCATACGCGCCATCACTTGTTGAGTAAACTTGATTTCTTCTGTCGATACTCGTCCGTCAGCCTTAGCCACACAGCCGAGCAGTTTGAAAGTTGCATCGAGCAGCAAGCGACGCTCAACCTTATTGAAGGGCAAAAAGCTAGCCGTGCGGCGGTCAAGCAGATGGCCCACAATCACACCAATGATCAGGCCTACCGGGCCAAAAAAGACCGCCCCAATAATACCGCCGAGAATTTTCCCCAAAATCGGCACGGGCACCGCATTATTATTCATCGACTTCGTTTTCCCTTTCATGTAGTATTTGCGGCCTATAGTAACAAAACATGACCAATTTAACCAGCTCTATCTGAGGAATGACAGGTGCGCTATCTTTACATCGTCTTAAGCTACTTACTCCTGCCTGCGACGCTGATCCGCCTAACCTGGCGATCTCGCAACAATCCAGCCTATAAACAGCGCTGGCGCGAACGCTTTGCTTTCGTTGCTATACCCAAAAAATACCAACACGGCGTCTGGTTTCATGCCGTCTCTGTCGGCGAAGTCATCGCTGCAACGCCTCTGATTCGAGCCATGATGGACCAATACCCCAATCTGCCCATTATTCTCACCACCATGACACCCACAGGCTCGGACCGCGTTAAAGCCAATCTTCCCGATTCGGTGTTTCATGTGTATGCGCCTTATGATTTTTACGATGTGGTGAATCGCTTCCTCAATAAAGCGCAACCCAAGCTAATTATTTTGATGGAAACCGAACTGTGGCCAAATACTCTCTATGCTGCAAAAAAACGCAACATCCCCACCCTTCTTGCCAATGCGCGATTGTCCGCTCGCTCCGCCAAAGGTTACAACCGCTTTCAGCCCATCGCCGGAGAAATGATGCGAAATCTCTCCATCATTGCCGCACAGGCCGCGCACGACAAACAACACTTTATCGACGTTGGCGCATGTCCTGAAACCATTCAACAGGTGGGTAATATCAAATTTGATTTACGTATTCCTGCAAGCATTATCGAAAGCGCAGAACTGCTACGCCAGCAATTTGGCGCCGATCGACCGACCTGGATTGCCGCAAGCACCCATGATGGCGAAGATGAGCAAATATTAAAAGCCTTTAAAATCATTCGCAAAAACATACCTCACGCCTTGCTGGTACTCGTACCAAGACACCCCGAGCGCTTTGATAAAGTCGCCAGCTTGTGCACCAAACAAGGCTTCAGCGTCATTCGCCGAAGCAAACGCCAAGCCGCTACCCCAAAAACCGATGTCTTTCTCGGTGATACCATGGGCGAATTACGCTTATTCCTCGCCGCCGTTGACGTCGCCTTTATCGGAGGCAGCCTTGTCCCCACCGGCGGGCACAATATGTTAGAAGCTGCCGCGTTATCATTACCTATCTTAACAGGGCCTCATATTCATAATTTTTTGGAAGTCTCACAATTACTAAAAGACGCCCAAGCGCTAACCGTCGTTAACGACGCCACAGCACTAGCAGAACAAGTGACACTGCTCTTCTCTCAGCCGGAATTAAGGCAAGCGCAAGGCGAGAAAGCACGATCGGTTGTTGATGCGAATGGTGGGTCTTTGAAAAAACATATGCAAATCATCGAAACTCTACTATCATCATGAAGGATCGAAAGGAATTCGACAATGAACCACTTCGCAAAATTTCATGATTACTGGGATTTAACTCAACTGACCCAATGGAAAAAGACGCTCGCGCTCTTATGGCCTGCGCTATGGGGCTTATGGATCGCCGGTGTTGGACAACCTTCCTTTTACCTTGTGATTGTTTTTGTGATAGGTAGCTTCGCAACACTTGCGCTGGGACATACGTTAAAAGCCGCCATCCGGCAACAACGAAAACGCTCACCCAAAACCAGTCGGCTTTCCTTACTCGAGCACTGGGAAGTTGTTGGGCTATTACTACTGATTGCCGCTTTTTGTGTTTTATCAACTAACTGGCTCGTCGTGGCGCTGAGTTTTGTAGGGCTTGGTTTCATTATTCTGATCACCCTCGCCCCCAACAATCTCTCCGATCTTTTTCTGATCCTTGCCTGGGGCTGGTCAATACCCCTCGCGTTTGCAGCAACACAAACGGCACTACCCGTTCTGCTTTGGCTGATGTATGCCGCGGTAATCTGCTGGCGACTGTTGCTGTTTTTATTGAAGCACAAGCCGAGACAAACGTTATTGATTGCGTGTCTGCAGCTTCTGCAAATGATGCTATTTGCAATGATTGGCGCCTTCTTCGGACAGAGTATTGCCTTTTTCATTGTTTTATTGATCATCGCATTGTTGTCGATTTATCAACAAAAATTGCTGCATCAAAAAGGCATGCCATTTGATGCACGCATTATTCGACTACAACAATGGTATGGTTCGCTTCTCTTGCTGGGTACGTTGTTAAGCTACTAATTCATAACGCCGAGTCTTGACAGAACCAAACTAGATGCAACACAAGTTATTTGTGAGTCACAGAAAGTGTGTTTTGGCTTGTGTGGAACAAAACGCTAGCCTGCAACAACGGTATGACACACTTCTTCTGCTTGATATGTTGCCAAGCTACTAATTCACTAAATGAAAAAACATATTAATACCTGACAAAAACATTTGAATGGACAAGGTAATCAGAATCATACCCATCAATTTTTCTACGGCAGATAAGACCTTCTCGCCTAACAGACGGCTCAGCATTCCACTGGTCATTAATACAAGTGTACTAATCCCCCAAGCAAGAAGCACGGCTAGAAACCAACGGCCCATGTGATGAGGATCGCGGGAAGCGAACAACATTTCAGTGGCCAACGCGGTAGGCCCTGCAAACAAAGGTACCGCCAAGGGCACAATAAACGGTTCACCACTGGAGAGCGCCATGCTATGTTCTGTCGGAAAAATCATACGTAATGAAATCAAGAATAAAATCACACCGCCCGCAATACTTAGTGCAGGTGTTGAAATTTGCAAACCGCTTAGCATTTTTTTCCCGGCAAACAAAAAAGCGGTCAGAATGCTTAACGCAATCAACGCCTCTCTTAAGATAATTTTATTGCGGCGTTTTGATTCGACACGCTTCAGCAAGGAAACAAAGATAGGCACATTGCCCACTGAATCCATCACAAAAAACATCGTGATCGTTGCTGTAAAAAGACTTGCTGTATGCATTATCATTATTTTTCTCCTACCTTTTCATCTTCAGTCATGCTTGCCTCTAACCATTGCTTCACTTCTATCGCTTTCTCACCCGTCAATACAAAACCTTGCAACCGTTGCTTGGTATCATAAAACAAATGACGCGACCCTGTGTCATCTTGCTCACATTGCCACTCGCCTTTGACCTCCGAGGGACGTGGCAAAACTCTCATAGGGCAATCTGGCGTTTTCACTTTCACCGCCATACGGGGATAAATAACGCGTGTAGGCGTTCCTGTCAAGGTTTTTCCCAGCGCTTGGGCACATAATCTTAACGGTGCTACATACGGCGACACTTGCCCTCGCACTTCAGCGCAATCACCCAGAGCAAACACATCTTTGACACTGGTTTTTAAATAATAATCCACCACGATACCGCGCTTCATTTCCACATCAGCCAGCTTGCCCAACGCAAGATCCGGCACAATGCCTATCGCCGAAAAAATAAGATCGGCTTCGATCTCCATACCTGAAATACAACGCAGGACAAAACCGTTGTCCGTTTTATTCACCGAAGACGCTAGTGCATCAAAGTGCCATGTAACACCTTTCGCATCTAATGCGGATTGCAATAATCGCGCAGGGGCTTCAGGCAACAATCGTTGCACAGCCCATTGGTCCGTCGAAACGACTTCCACATCAAAACCGGCACGTGATAAATCATTCGCAAACTCAACACCGATCAAGCCCGCGCCAATCACAACAATGCGCTTTTTACCTTGAAGCGCGTCGCGAAAATGTTTGTAATCTTCCAAATCATTCACAGAAAACACTTGATCTACTGCATCACCTTTTAAGTGAGAGCGAACGACTTCCGATCCTGTTGCCAAAACAAGCTGGTCGTATTCCAAGGTTTCATCAGCAAAACTGATCGTTTTTTTGCGCGCGTTGATCGCAGTAACGGGGGTATGCGCCACAATGCGCATATCCAACTCTTTCGCCATGGTCTCGGCTGTTTTCTGAACCAGGGCTTCCGGTGTTTTCTGGCTTGCTAAGGCATTCGACAGCATCGGCTTAGAATAAAACGCGCCATCAGCACGTGTCACCATCACAATAGGTTTGGTTACATTACCCTGGCGCACTTCTTTCGCAAGCAAGTAGCCCGCCAAACCGCTGCCAACAATCACTAAAGGTTGCATCACTCTTCTCCTAAACGCTCATAACTGTCTTTGCTCGCGCCACAATCCGGACAGAACCAAGTCTCTGGCAGCGCATCCCACGGGGTTCCTGGCGGAATATCGCTCTCAGGGTCACCCTTCGCCTCATCGTAAATATGGCCGCATAACGTACATTCCCATTGCATCATTGACTCCTGTTGGGTGGCCGTTGACTCATTGGTAGGGATGATATCATAAAGATAGGTGGAGTTGACAATTTAAAGTGCAATACAGTAAAAATAATCCGACAAAAGACACGCTTGCTATTTCACCCAAAATATCGAATACTACTCCTCACTTAAAACACTCGAGGAAACTCCATGAACGTACAAAACGAACTCATTCAAACCTGCAAAGCAATCGCCCAGCCTGGCAAAGGTATTTTAGCGGCTGATGAAAGCACCGGTACTATCGGCAAGCGTTTCGCTACCATCAATACAGAATGCACGGAAGAAAACCGTCGTCTTTACCGTCAAATGTTGTTTACCACCCAAGACCTCGGTCAACACATCAGCGGCGTGATTTTATTTGAAGAAACCTTATTCCAAAAAGCCGACGATGGCATGCCATTCCCCGAGCTCTTGGCAAAACAAGGTGTTGTGCCTGGTATCAAGGTGGACAAAGGATTGATTGATCTAGCACTTAGCGATGAAGAAAAAGTGACGCAAGGCTTAGATGGTCTGCCAGAGCGTTTGGCTGAATACAAAAAAGCCGGGGCTCGTTTTGCGAAATGGCGTGCAGTTTATAACATCACCGACGAAAAACCTACAAGCTCTGCGATTGAAGCTAATGCAGCAGGTCTCGCGCGTTATGCTGCGATCTGCCAAGCACAAGGCATTGTACCGATCGTCGAACCTGAAGTATTAATTAACGGTGACCATGACATCGACGTGTGCGAAGAAGTGATTGATGTTGTACTTGCTTCTGTCTTTAATCAATTGGCGATCCATAATGTCTTGCTCGAAGGTATGATTTTGAAACCTAGCATGACCATTGCTGGCGACCAGTGCCCAGAGCAAGCCTCAGCGCAAGAAGTTGCCGATGCAACCGTTCGCACACTGAAACGCACGGTTCCTGCGGCTGTGCCCACCATCAACTTCTTATCAGGGGGACAAACCTCCGAACAAGCTACCTTGCATTTGGACCTTATGAATAAATCAGGCCACCTGCCTTGGAATGTGAGCTTTTCTTACGGTCGCGCACTGCAAGAACATGCCTTAAAAGCATGGTCAGGCCAGCCAGCCAATATTGCAGCAGGCCAAGCGGCTTTACACAAACGCATGAAGCTGAACGGTTTAGCTGCGACGGGCAAATATGACCCTTCCATGGAAAAAACCACAGAAACAGCCTAGCCAAACAACGTCATCCCGCGGGCTAAGCAATGTCATCCCGCGGCTTGACCGCGGGATCCAGACTTCACAAGGACGCCATGAAAAAACCGTTAATCCAAACCGTCTACCCCCCCACCCTTTCACTGTCCTGGTTAAACCCCGCCCTTGTTTTTTTTATTTCATTACTCGATGGCGCCGCAGCCAGCATGGTCTTTACCACACTAATACCCCTGGTCATCCAACCCAAATACCACTTCTTTGCCTCCGCCCTCCCGCATCAAACACGCATCATCTTTCTTGGCATCCTGCTAGCGATGATGCCTGTTGGACAATTGATCGGCGCACCCTTTTGGGGGCGACTTGCAGACCGTCGAGGAAGAAAAAAAATACTTATCGTCACATTGGCAGGCTCTATTCTCGGATTTATGATGACCGCCATCGCCATCCATTCTTTCTTTATCGGCTTGCTCATTGCCGCACGCCTGTTAACGGGCTTTACGGCAAGCAACATTGCCATTGGCCAAGCCTCGTTAGCCGATACACACAAAAACAAAACGCGCACGGGAAGTTTTAATATTCAGCAAATAGCCATCGGTATTGGCTTAGGTGCAGGACCCGCCTTTGCAACATTCTTCAGCGGAGGCGGCCACTTTAGTCGGCCTTTTTATTTGATTGCGATTATTTATATAATATTAACTTTGTTTGTTTGTGTGGGATTTAAAGAAACCTATCGCCCCGGCAACACAGCTTCGACACAAACCCACGGCTTTTTTTCTGTATTTCGCACCATCCATCAAATGCTTAAAAACAAGCCCGCAAGAAATGCGTTGATTACGTTCACGTTATTCATGCTTGGTTGGAATCTTTATTTTCAATTCTCCACGGTCTTTTGGATGAAGCAATACCACCTCAACAACCACCAACTCAGCCACGTTTTTATTTTTATTTCATGCATGGCACTCTTTGCACAATTGTTTTTGGTTCAACCGCTATCGCGCATCCTTCCCCCCGCACGTGTTATTCCATGGGCGCTATTTGGGGTTGCGGCAACTTTTATCATCCTCGCTTTCGTTCCTTTTCATTGGTCGTTTTATCTGACACTGAGCCTTTACTGTCTTTGCATTGCTTTTCTCATCACACATTTGGTCACCCATGTTTCCCTGAGCGCAAGTGCAATACAACAAGGCACCATCCTCGGCATGCTGGTTTCAATGAGTGCATTAGCAAGCTTAAGCATCACAAGTATCGGCGGCTTCATCGTCGCTTATTTTCCTTTAGCACCTTTTGTACTCAGCAGCGCGATTATTTTATCAAGCTTGGCTTTCTGGTTATTTGCTCAACGCAAGGTTAAGACTTAACATACGGGTAATATTCCGGTGACCATTTGATACGATTGATCGCTTTTTCTATGTCCGTTGCTTCCGCCACACCGTCCTCCACCGCTTGCGTTGCAACCGCGATTGCAATGCGGTGTGTTACGGTTTTGATGTCTTTTAAATCCGGCAATATCGGTGCGGTTTTGTCTTGCTTCGCAGGGGAACAGGCCATCAACGCCTGGCAAGCTGCCCAAAGCATGTTGTCTGTCATGCGCGTTGCTTTGACAGCTATCGCGCCGACCCCTAATCCAGGAAATACAAAGGCGTTATTGCTTTGTGAAATTCTAATGTGTTTGCCGTCAAGCTCCACATCGGGGTAAGGGCTGCCTGTTGCCACAATGGCCTTACCCTTTGTCCATCTTAACAAATCTTCAGGATCAGCTTCGGCTTTAGACGTTGGATTAGAGAGTGGAAAAATAATCGGGTATTTGACATGAGCGGCCATCGTGGTGACCACGTCTTCGTTAAAGGCGCCGTGCATCGTTGAGCAACCAATTAATACCGTGGGCTTCAAGTTATGCACAACATCCAACAACATTATTTTGCCGTCTTCTTCAAGCACCCAATCTTGCGTTTTTTCCTGTGCTTTCACATAAGGCATTTGAAAATGCGGTAAATCGCTCATGCTATCAACCAACAAGCCCGGTCGATCAATCAACCAAATGCGGTCTTCAGCTTCTTCTTGAGACAGCCCTTGTCGCACCATGGCCGTGCGCACTTGATCAGCAATACCCACACCCGCGGTGCCTGCACCAAAGAACACGATGGTTTGCTGTGTCAAATCTTCGCCCTTAGCTTGTACCGCAGAAAGCACACACGATAACGCGGTTGCGCCTGTGCCTTGCATGTCATCGTTAAATGTTAACATCTCATTGCGATAGCGATTTAAATTTTTACGGGCGTTTTCTCTGCCAAAATCTTCCCAATGCAAAAACACACCGGGCATGGTTTTTTGAACCGCTGAAACAAACGCACCAATAAAATCGTCGTACGCTTTGCCTTCAATGCGACTATGGCGCCATCCTAAATACATGGGATCATTCAACAAACTTTCATTATTTGTACCCACATCCAACTGAATGGAAAGCACGCGATGCGGATTTAAACCAGCACATAGGGTATAAACCATCAACTTGCCAATAGCAATATCCATACCACCAATACCTTGATCGCCAATTCCCAACACGCCTTCGCCATCGGTCACCAATATTAAATCAACCTCTGAATTAAAACGGCTCGCCAATAAGGTTTCAATACGATCTCGATCTTCGTACCCAATAAACAATCCTCGTGGACGCCTCAACTCCAAGCTAAATTTTTCAACGGCCTCACCAATCGTCGGCGTATAAATAATTGGCAGCATTTCTTTTAAGTGTTTGCTGACCAGAGCATAAAAAAGAGTCTCACTGGTATCATGAATTTGGTTCAAGAAAATGTTTTTACGGAAATTCGTAGACAATTCAAGGTACTGCTTATAACGCCGCTCAAGCTGTTGTTCCAGCGTTTCTATTTTATGAGGCAAACGCCCCAACAACCCAAATGTCTCACGCTCTTCCTGGGTAAACGCGCTGCCTTTATTAAGCTTGGCGCTGGTCAAGAGCAAATACCCTGTCATCGCCGTTTCTATATGGGTAATCTTGCCATCGGCGTCTCTAAACATTGTAAAATCGAGCATGGTTATTTCCTTTGTTTGTGTATCGCTATTTTCGCACATTATACACAAAAAATGATACAATGTTCCAAATGAAGCCGACAAGACAGTAACTATGAACTACATCATCGCCCCCTCCATCCTTTCCGCCAACCTTGCCCGCCTGGGTGAAGACGTTGATCAAGTCATTCACGCCGGGGCTGACTGGGTGCACTTCGATGTTATGGATAATCATTACGTGCCCAATCTGACGTTTGGGCCCATGGTCTGCCAAGCGCTCAAAAATTACGGCATCAAAGCGCCGCTAGATGTACATCTTATGGTCAAGCCGGTGGATGATTTAATTGAAGCTTTTGCAAAAGCGGGCGCCGCCTCCATCACCTTTCACCCCGAAGCCAGCGAACACATTGACCGCTCGCTGCAATTGATCAAAAGCTTGGGCTGCCAAGCAGGCTTAGCGCTCAACCCAGCAACACCAACACACTGCCTGGAACACGTCATCGACAAACTCGACCTTGTGCTCATCATGTCAGTGAACCCCGGATTCGGCGGACAAACCTTCATTCCGAACGCTTTAACAAAAATTCAAACGGTGAGAAAACTGATTGATCAAACGAACAAAGACATCCGCCTGGCGGTGGATGGCGGTGTCACCATCGATAATATCGCCAGCATCGCGCAAGCGGGTGCGGACACTTTCGTTGCGGGTTCTGCTATTTTTCATAATAAAGATTATGCGGAGACGATTCGGAGTATGCGTTCGGCGTTGGATGCGTGATGAAACCTGGATCCCGCACAAACAACTGTCATCCCGTGGCTTGACCACGGGATCCAACAAAACTCAACAGCTTACTTAACAGAAAGCAACTGCACTTTAAAAATCAACGTCGCATTCGGTGGAATCACACCCGGTATACCTTGCGCACCATAAGCTTGTTGCGATGGAATGTAGAGCATCCATGTGCCGCCTGTTTTCATGTGAGGCACGGCTTGTTGCCAGCCTGGAATGACATGCGCCAAAGACAATGATGCCGGTTTGCCGCGCTGGTATGAGCTATCGAAGACTGAACCATTGATGAGCTGACCTTGGTAGTTGATCGTGACCGTGCTCTTTGCTGTGGGATGCGCACCAGTACCGGCCTTTAGTATTTTGTATTGAACACCGCTTGGTAAGACTTTGACACCTGGTTTGCTGGCATTAGCGGCTAGAAAGGCTACGCCTTTTTTTGAGTTGGATGTACCTAGCTTTGCACGCGAAGCAATCACTTTTTTCATGTGTGATTTTTGAAAAGCCGTCATCACTTTGTGCATTTGCACTTTGGACAACTGCAGTTTTCCCCCTGTGTACGCGTCATTAAAGCCTTGCAAGAAACTTTGTGGGTCCAATTTAATGGCATCTTTTTTGAAGCCAAGCCCCATGGTCGCGCCAAAGGTATAACCCAATTGCTGTGGCTGTGTGGTGATTGCCGTACCTGCAAAAACACTTGCAGAACTCAACACAATCATTGAAGCAGTTAAAAATTTTCTCATTGTGATCTCCCTAATTTGATCTAAATTTTCTCAACACCGTTCTTTCTTGCAAGCAATAAAATATCCGCTTTACGTTTTGCAAAAATACCATTAGTAACAACACCTGAAATATTATTTAACGCATTTTCTAAAGCCAACGCATCCGTTATCTTAAGATTGTGCGCATCAATAATCACATTACCATAATCTGTTTTAACACCTTGGCGCAACGCTGGATCTGCGTTCATCTGAACAAGCTGCCGTCCCACGTAACTTCTTGCCATAGGAATCACTTCGATAGGCACGGGGAATTTCCCCAGCAAATCAACGTATTTTGATTCATCAGCAATACAAATAAATTTCTCAGCAGCACTTGCGACAATTTTTTCGCCGGTCAATGCAGCACCCCCGCCCTTGATCATTTGTTTATGAGGATCAATTTCATCTGCGCCATCCACATAAAGCGAGATCGTTCCCACAGCATTAAGATCAAAAATATGAATCCCTGCATTTTGAAGCCGCTCTCTTGTCGCCAATGAACTGGCCACGGCGCCGTCGATTTTGTTTTTCATTTTGATGAGCGCATTAATAAAATAATTAACCGTGCTTCCCGTACCAACACCCACAATGGCATCTTGCTCCACGAACTCAATGGCGGCTTCAGCGGCTTGTTGTTTCAATTGATCTTGGCTCATTTAATGATTTCCTTATAAAATATATTTACTCAAATCCTGATCTTTCAACAATTCATTCAAGCACTTATCAACATGCGATTTATTAATCGTCACTGTTTCACCTGAACGATCTGACGCTGAGAATGACACCTCTTCCAACAAGCGTTCAATCACCGTATACAAACGTCTCGCACCAATGTTTTCATTCGTTTCATTCACTTGCCAAGCAATTTCAGCAATGCGACGTACGCCGTCTTTTCTGAATTTCAACGTTACACCTTCCGTCGACAACAAACCAACATATTGCTCAACCAACGAGGCTTGCGGCTCTGTTAAGATTTTCACAAAGTCTTCTACCGTCAGCGCTTTTAGTTCAACACGAATCGGCAAACGTCCTTGCAACTCAGGTACCAAATCAGACGGCTTCGCCATATGGAAGGCGCCGGAGGCAATAAACAAAATGTGATCGGTTCGCAGTGAACCGTATTTGGTTGTGATCGTGCACCCTTCAATCAATGGTAATAAATCTCGCTGCACACCTTCGCGTGACACATCCGTACCACCGCCACGTTCAGAGCGTTTCGCAATTTTATCAATTTCATCGATAAAGACGATACCATTTTGCTCCACACTTTCGATGGCTTGCCGCTTGACGTCATCTTCATCCACCAGCTTTGAAGCTTCTTCTTCGCGCAATGATTTGATCGCGTCTTTAATTTTCATTTTACGTCGCTTTTTGCGATCGCCTGAAATGCTTTGGAACATACTGCTCAACTGGCTGGTCATTTCTTCCATGCCTGGAGGTGCCATAATCTCAACGCCCACGGACGGTGCCGAAAGATCAAGCTCAATTTCTGTTTCATCCAGATCACCATCACGCAGTTTCTTGCGGAATTTTTGGCGAGTTTCTGATTTTCGCGCTGGTTTGTTATTTTCAGGATCATTCGCAAAACCGCTTTTCTTCGCTGGCGGCAATAAAATATCAAGCACACGTTCTTCCGCAGCTTCTTCAGCCTGCGATGTCACACGCGCCATCGCCAGCTCCCGATTCATTTTGACAGAGATATCGATCAAATCACGGATAATCGATTCAACATCACGACCCACATAGCCCACTTCGGTGAACTTTGTCGCCTCGACTTTAATAAAGGGTGCTCGCGCCAAACGTGCCAGTCTTCTAGCAATCTCGGTTTTACCCACACCGGTTGGGCCAATCATTAAAATATTTTTAGGGGTGATCTCTACGCGCAATTCTTTGGGTAATTGCATACGACGCCAACGACTACGCAAAGCGATCGCTACCGCACGCTTGGCATCATCTTGTCCGATGATATATTTATTTAACGCATGAACAATCTCTTTGGGCGTCATCGACGCTTCCTGAGCTAACGTGATCTCTGTGGCTTGTGTTTCAACGATAGTATTCATTTTTTCCTCGCTTCTTTTTTTGTAGATTCTAAGGTTTCAATCAGTAAGTTGTGATTGGTAAAGACACAAATGTCAGCCGCAATCTTTAATCCTTTCTCAACAATATCGCGCGCACTAAGCTTGGTGTTTTCCATCAAAGCACGAGCCGCCGACTGCGCATAAGGCCCGCCTGAGCCAATCGCTGTCATGCCATCTTCGGGCTCGATCACATCGCCATTGCCGGTAATGACCAACGTGGCCGTATGATCCGCGACGATAAGCAACGCCTCTAAACGACGCAACATTTTATCCGTGCGCCAATCTTTGGCCATTTCAACCGCTGCGCGTGTTAAATGCCCCTGATGCAATTCCAACTTGGCTTCAAAGCGCTCAAACAGGGTAAAAGCATCGGCTGTACCGCCCGCAAACCCGGCAACAATCTTGCCATTATAAAGCCTACGCACCTTACGAGCATTGCCTTTCATGATGATAGACTGACCCATGGTCACCTGACCATCGCCCCCAATCACGACCTGATCGCCGCGTCTGACCGATAAAATGGTCGTGCCTCTGTACTGTTCCAATGAGATATCCTCTTTTTTGTTGCCGATACAAAGGATATGAGGTTGTTTTTTGGGATTTCAACTGATTTCTGCGCTATGCCGCGCTAATTTCGGAGCCGATCTTTTCTTGAATACCTCGATTAAGGGATGATATGGCTAACCCGACAAATGTTTACCGATCATTTTCATTGGCAGATATAATTGGTTTTTTTTATTCAACAACGACAAAAAACCGTATTTTTTATAAAAATTCATTGCGTCAACATTCAACGCATCTACAAGAACAGCAAACGATGCAACCACCGTGCTTGCTTGATAAGCTCGGTGCAATGCATCAATTAATAAAGTCTCACCTAACCCTTGGCCTTGATAATAACTATCAACAGCCAATCTGCCAATTAATGTGGCGGGCACTAGGGGGTAATGAGGTAACTTCTTCGCTGCATCTTCTGGCAAACTCTGCAATGCCACCGTCGTCGCAGAAAGCGTATAATACGCAGCTACTTTGTTTGTTTCTTCTTCGGCCAGGACATAGGTAACCGCAATATTCTTCCGACTTTCTTGTCCCGCCTGCTTGCTTAGGTAAGTATCAAGCTCATCTACTCCAGAAAAAAACGCTCGTCGGCAATGACGCTTACTAAGCTGCGTTATTACATATTGTCCTTCAAATATTGTTTGCATCAGTCTTCAATTTTTTTCTGAGTCATTGTTTGATAGCGCTTGATTGCCCTTTTTAACGCCGCATTGGGCTTCGGAGGATGCAGCAATGCATCAACGAAAAGCTCCGACTGCTTGGCTGTCAGCTGAATAACCTCATGCTCACGAATAATCTTTTTTGCTGCAGCTTGCGAACAATTAATCACGAAATCCGTCAAAGATCGTCCTTCCAGATCAGCAGCATGCTGAATGAGACTCTTCTGAGTCCGGCTAAGGCGCGCCTCAAGACGTTCAGCTTTCTCATGGGAATAGCCCGTTTGGCGTGATGATAGCGACATAATCAAGAACCCCTGTACAATAACAATATAAAAAGCATACGGCTATTACCCGGATAAGTCAACCCCAACACTCGCAATATTAGCCGCTCTCAATCGTACACGCACGGCGTCTGCTTGTTTCTGAGTCTTATAAGGGCCCATTTGCAACCTAAAGTAGTGCTTGCCGTGCAGATAAACCTTGGTCAGATGCGTTTTAAAGCGATACTCCGCCATCTTTTTTTGTAACGTACTCAAGGCTTGGTCGTGTGATTGAAACGTGCCTAGCTGTAAAACAACGGCATGGTCTTTAGCATCGGTATCATCTTGTTTTTTCTGAAACACAAAGCTCGCTTGCGTGGCGGTTGCGATATAGGGCTTGGCCAAGCTCACCGGTGTGGCTGTTTCAACAATGGGGCCTGTTGTCACGGGCTTGGGTTTATGTATGACAAAATACCATGCAATCGCAAGCAAGATCACCAGCAGCACAAGGAACGCCACAACGGCGCGCCACGGGATGCTTTTCCGGGTTGAGGCTGACTGTCTTGTCGCTTGTTTGCGTTTGGTTAACTTCGTTGTTTTGGATTTTTTCCTTGCTTTGTTATTTGAAGAACGATGCGCGCTGCTGCGCTTGGCGTAATCCTTTGGCATGTTACATTCGCTCCGGCATGGAAACGTTTAACAAGCGTAAACCATTTTGTAAAACCTGCTTGGTGGCCTTCACGAGACATAGTCGTGCATTTCTTAACGCCGCATCATCAACAATGAATTGTTCCGCGTTGTAATACACATGAAAATCATGCGCCAGCGCTCTAAGGTAGTTCGCCAACAAGTGCGGCTCAAATTTTGTTGCCGCATTTTTTAACACTTCAGGATAACGCGCCAACATCGTCAGCACATCTTTCTCGTGTTGCGTGCTCAGCAACGACAACGATTGCAGCCCTTGCGCCTTATCGTATTCATAGCCTTTTTCAGCAAGCTGTCGCAGTACACTGCAAATTCTTGCGTGCGCATATTGAATATAATACACCGGATTTTCATTGGTCTTGGATTTTGCTAAATCTAAATCAAAATCCATGTGTTGTTCGACTTTTCTTGTCACATAAAAGAATCGCGCTGCATCGGTACCAATGTCCTCACGAAGTTCTCGTAACGTCACAAAAGAACCACTGCGCGTTGACATTTGTACCTTTTCACCGCCGCGATAAAGCACAGCAAACTGAACAATCGGTACAATAAAGTGGTCATCGCTGCAACCCAGCGCTCGCATCCCCGCCCGCACTCGCGTGACATAGCCGTGATGATCAGCGCCAAAAACATCCACCAACATGGTGTAACCACGCTCCATTTTATTTAAATGATAAGCAACGTCTGAGGCAAAGTACGTGGTTCGGCCATCTTTTCTTTGCAGCACTCTGTTTTTATCATCACCAAACTCCATGGACTTGAACCAAACGGCACCGTTTTCTTCGTAGGTAAACCCAAGTTCTTTTAATCTATCCAAGGCGTGTTGAATCGCGCCTTCATCCATCAAGGTCTGTTCCGAAAACCAATGCTGAAAATCAACACCGAACTGGGACAAGTCTTCACGAATATCATCCAAGACCGTCTGTAGACCGATTTGAAACACTGCATCATATTGGTCGCCCAATAATTGGCGCGCATTAACAATCAACGCATCAATATGCGCTTCTTTATCACCGTCATCTTCGCCTTCATCAGGAGGCACATTGTCAAACACTTGTTCCACCGATCTCACCAAGGTCTCACCTTCTTGGGCTTGCAAGGCTTTGGCAATATCAATGACATAGTCACCTTTATAAGCATTTTTGGGGAAAGCAAACTTAGCGCCGTTCAACGCCAAATAACGCAACCAGATACTGGCCGCTAAGATATTCATCTGACGACCCGCGTCATTCACGTAATATTCACGATCGACTTGATAGCCCACCGCTTCTAACAAATCACTCACAGCCGCACCAAACGCGGCTCCCCGGCCATGCCCAACGTGCAAAGGCCCCGTAGGATTGGCAGAGACAAATTCCACCAAGACTTTCTCACCCTTGCCCACATCACTGCGGCCATAGGCTTCGCCTTCTGTGAGCACGGTGCTGATCACAGCACTCTGTGCAACGCCGGCTAAAAAGAAATTAATAAACCCAGGCCCTGCAATCTCCACCTTATCTAAAAGCGCGTCCTTGGGCAGGTTCGCAATGATCAGCTCCGCTAATTGACGCGGGTTCTTTTTCGCTGGTTTAGCGAGCATCATCGCGACATTGGTCGCAAAATCGCCGTGAGCCGGGTCTTTGCAATGATCGAGCTTGATGACGGGCTGTGCGTCTTCAGGCAGCTCACCTTGTTGCTTTAACGCGTCGAGGCTCTGTTGTAGTAACGGTTGTATTTTTTCTTTCATGGTCAAAATAAGAATGAATCAAGAGTAAGGGGTATTATCCGGGGTTTGCGGCGAGATGCAAGGTGTGCGCTGTGATGTTTCAATACCGAGACGGTGATTTTTACGCCAGAAACGCTCTGGAGCCTCTTGGCTTAAATAATGGTTGATATATGTCCAATATCGAGGTACACTCTCTCCTTGATAACAAACAAGAATAACGAGATAACCATGCCTTATTCGAACAAAATCGAACAACCCAGCCAAAACACTTCGACCATCCAACGCATGCTGCGAAGGTTCTCGCCAGATAACGCCGGTAATAAAAAAGCAATTCAAGCCATCTTAGCTACATTTACACCCGATCAGCATCAAAAATTAGATGACGTACTGGGCGGGATGTTGGCGCATACATGCACGAAACTTTATGCTAGGATCCTCATCGATGCCAATAAAAAGATAGACATTAATGACGTGATTCAATCAGCATGGCAAGAGGCGCTTCAACAAGAACTCGATACGCAAAGATTTAGCAAACAACAAACCAGCGCAAAGGCATCCTCCGCCAATCAACGCTCTGCCCAACTAACAAAACAGTCGGTGTCATCTCGACTTAATCTCTTTGACAATATAGCTATACCGTTTGGCCTCCGCCCGCAAGACGTTGCGCTTACATCAACGATCTCACACAGAGAAATGCGCTCATACGGCGCAAACGAAGACACATTTGCTCCCATCACGTTTCAATTTGCCAAGGAAAAACAAAGCAAACGCAAAGAACCCCCTACAAAAACAAAGTTTACCTTTAACCCCAAGGCAAAACCTTTCACACCGAGCCCGAGCACCCAGAAAAAGGCCTCGCCTCCCCTCCACACGACGGCGATGTACGGTTAGCTCGAGATGAAGCAGAAAAAAGACCGCAAGCCAGCGAATATTGCAGGTTGATTACCTGCGTGATACTGCTTGTATTCTCTGGCAAAAAAAAGGCTATACCTGTTTCACCATCACCATAACTATCAATCATCTTTTTCGTATTTGGATCGTCAGCATTAAGCAGCTTTTGCGCCAAACACAGATATTCATAACTGGCTCTATAAGCTTCAGACATCCGATCTGCAGCGCCCGTTATGCGCGAGTAATATTGGGTCAATAGGAAATATGTCATTGAAGCCGCCAAACATCCCAATAAACCATGCTTATCAACCATCAAGGCAAGAAGCTGTTTCATCTGAACGATCCGCCCCTCTTTCAAAGGTACGTCGGCAAAAGCAATCTCGCTTCTATTACTATTCGCTTGATCTACATAAGTAAAATAGCATCCTTTGTTGATAGCTTTAGAGAAATAGTCACTCGCTTTATCTGTGTCCTTCTCTCGATACTCTCGAGACAACTTGTCGTAAGCCAAGCCCGCCAACAAATCAAAGCTATCAACCCCATCTTGAGGCGAAACGCCGTAGGTCTGCCGCAGAACAAACTCAACACACGTTAGAAAGTAGCCGCTGTGCAAACATGCAAGCCTGTCATAATCCTTACGATTATCGAGCTGTGCAACATTTTCAGGCTTTTCGAGAAAGGCTATCGTCCCAGGGCGTGCGGGGTTTTCTTGAGAATCGCGAATAAAATCGGCGCATAGACGATCAGTCGATGGGGCGCTATTGCCCAATGAAAAATTATTATTACCAAACACGGTGGATATCCTTATTAATCAGGTGTCGCGCATGGTATCCGAAACTTATTATTAAATCAATCGGTTATCTGGCGAATCATTCAAACCACCACCGGCATCACATACAACAAAATAGCGAAAAAATGGCTGATGGTGCCCGCTAGCACAAACAAGTGCCAAATGGTGTGAAAGAAAGGGATGCGTTCATAGATGAAAAAGACAATGCCCAGGGTGTAGCATAAACCACCGATCGCCAACCAAACAATGCCGCCGAAGGCCAAATGCTGGATAAGCTGAACCATTAACCCTGCTGCCATCCATCCCATCAATAGATAAAGCGCCGTTGAAAGTGTTGTAAAATCATCAACATAGGAGAATTTCAGGATAATGCCCACGGTCGCGATGCCCCAGGCCACGCCAAAGAGCGTCCACCCCAGCGCGCCGTGCAGGGTAATCAGCGCAAAGGGCGTGTACGTGCCCGCGATCAGGAGGAAAATACTTGAATGGTCCATAATCTTGAAAAATTGTTTTACGGGCGGGTAAAAGACTGCGTGATAAATCATAGAGGAAATATAGGCGATAATGATGCTCGTCCCAAACACAGCACCGCTCACCACACCTGTCACTGAGCCATGACTTGCCGCATCAACGATCATCAGCACTAACGCTGCTATCCCCAGCAAAACACCAATACCGTGGGTAATACTGTTCGCCACTTCTTCGTGGACATTCCAACGGTGCAAAAAATCGCTGCTGAATTGCTTCGGTCGCTGCGCTTTGGGCAGGGTTTTCCATTGATGTTTGATTTTGATGTATTCGGCTTTTTTGGCGAGACGCTTGGCTTGTCTTGCTACTTTTTTTGCCGCTTTTTGTTCTTGCTTGCTCACACGTCCCATTGTCACGCTCCCATCGACCTGGCGCGAGCGCCCAATCTGTTCGTTTACTTCGGGGCATTATGCTGAAGTTCTTCAACAATTGCTAGGTTTAATCACTGCACAGCAGATGACAGATGCCAAGCAGGCTGTATAATACACGAGTATAGACGCACGATGACTGGAGAAACGAATGTCTGAGGATTTTGGCCAACGCGCCTGTGAACAACGTCATTATGAAGTAGAACCCAGCGATTTGCCGCTCAGCTGTCCGACAGCGGATATGCGGGTATGGGATGCGCATCCTCGTGTTTATTTGTCGATGACGACAGGACAGGCTAGGTGTCCGTATTGTAGCGCCCAGTTTGTGATCAACCCTAAATCAAAGTAGCTATTATGCAAGAAGAAAAAATCTTAATCATCGGGCCTGCTTGGGTAGGTGACATGGTCATGGCGCAAGCGTTGTTTAAATTGCTTAAGCAACAAGCGCCGAACACACTGATTGACGTTGCTGCGCCGGATTGGACGCGCGCGTTACTGTTAAGGATGCCTGAGGTGAACCAAGCCATCAGCTTGCCTCTGCGCCATGGTGAATTTAATTTATATAAACGATTTAAACTGGGGCGCTCTCTGCGCAATACCCATTACTCACAAGCGATTGTTTTACCGAATTCCTGGAAATCGGCATTGATTCCTTTTTTTGCCGGCATCAAAAAACGTACCGGTTGGCAGGGCGAGGCGCGTTATGGTTTGTTAAATGATCGGCGCACGCTACCTAAAGACACACTACGTTTAATGGTCGAGCGCTTTATGGCGCTAGGACTAGAAAAAAACGCACCGCTGCCAACGCCCTATGCCGTGCCCAAACTAACCATCGATAATACCTCCCTAAAAACATCGGTTGATCGCTATCATCTCGACATTACCAAACCTATTGTAGCCTTGTGCCCTGGTGCCGAATTTGGGCCCAGCAAGCGATGGCCGGCGGCTTATTTTGCCGAAGTGGCTAAGGCGCAATTAGCGGCGGGCTGCCAAGTTTGGCTCTTTGGTTCACAAAATGACGTGGATGCCACTGAGGAAATTCAAACATTAACTCATAATGCTTGTGTTAATTTAGCCGGGAAAACCTCCTTGGCCGATGCGATTGATTTATTATCTTTGGCAAAAGTGGTGGTGAGCAATGATTCTGGCTTGATGCATATAGCTGCCGCTTTACATAAACCTTTAGTGGCTGTCTATGGCTCAACGAGCCCTAAATTCACACCACCCTTGGGCAAGAAAGTGAAAGTGCTTCAATTGCCTTTAGCATGCAGTCCGTGCTTTAAACGAGAATGCCCTTTGCAACATTGGCGATGCATGAGGGATTTAAAACCGGCATTAGTGATTGATGCCATTCATCAGATGGTTTTATGAAAGTATTAATTATTAAAATGTCGTCCTTAGGTGATGTGTTACATACGCTACCCGCATTAACGGATGCCGGTAATGCGATAGATGACATTGAGTTTCATTGGGTGGTTGAAAAAGCATTTGAAGCGCTACCGCACTGGCACCCGCGGGTGACGAAAGTTATCCCCCTTGCTTTTCGCACATTGCGTAAAACGCCGGTTCGCTCGCTAATGGGAACGACATGGCGACGATTTGTTAAAACGCTTCGCGCTGAAAAATATGATCTTGTCATTGATGCACAAGGATTAATAAAAAGCGCGTTAATAACACGGATCGCGCGAGGAACAAAGGCCGGTTTAGATAAGGGCTCTTTGCGAGAACCGTTAGCACGCTTCGCTTATCAAAAACACTATGCCGTTGATCCTACCTTACATGCGGTCACGCGTGTTCGACAATTGTTTGCTGGCGCGCTGAATTATGCGATGCCAGAAACCCCTGCGGATTATGGTCTTCATCGTGAAGCCTTTAAAAACAAAAGTACGATACAAACCGACTTCGTTTTGTTTTTGCATGGCACGACCTGGAGCAGTAAATGCTGGCCTGAAAATTATTGGATTGCGCTGGCAGACCTCGTCAAACGTGAGGGTTTGGACGTTTATTTATCTTGGGGCAATAAAGAAGAAAAAGCGAGAGCACAGCGCATTGCCGATGCCTCACAAGCACAAGTCTTGCCAAGAATGCGCTTAGAAAACATTGTGAACCTTGTTGCTGCCGCGAAAGCCATTGTCAGCGTTGACACAGGCCTAGGGCACATTGCGGCCGCCTTATCGGTGCCAACGGTCTCGCTTTATGGACCCACCGACGCGAACCGCACCGGCATGATGGGTGAGAATCAAGTTCATTTGGCCGCTGATTTTCCCTGTTCACCTTGTTTTCAGCGAGAGTGCAACTATGCAAAACCTTCGGCTGAAAAACCGGCTTGTTACACAACCGTTAAACCCGATGCCGTATTAAAAGCCTTGAGGTCATTGAATGATACACATTGAGCCCGCGTTTTTAAAAACGCTGCCAACCCCGCATTATTTATTTAAACAGATGATGTCATTCCAAGGAAAAATCTACCGTCAATTAGAAGGACGAGAAACCTTGGCGTTTCAACAAGGCGGAGAAAATTATTTCATTAAAAAACATGCTGGCATTGGGTGGCGCGAGATTGTCAAAAATCTTGCTAATGGCAAATTACCCGTGTGCGGCGCCAAAAATGAATGGGAAGCCTTGTTGCGTTTAAAGCAGCTTCATGTACGTGTTCCAGGTGTGCTCGCGTATGGCAAAAAAGGCTTGAACCCAGCGAAACAACAATCGTTTATTGTGATGGAGGCGATTGAGCCTAGTGTTAGTTTGGAAGATTATTGTCGAGACTGGGGTTCTAAGGCGCCTGATCCTTTGATGAAAGATAAGCTCATCAAGGAAGTTGCTAGGATGATGCGGTTGATGCATCAGGGTGGGATTAATCATCGTGATTGTTATATTTGTCATTTTCTATTAAAACCCGCAAGCCTTGAAAAAGAAAACGTCGGATTGTTTCTAATCGACCTCCACCGCGCACAAATAAGAAAAAAAGTCCCCTACCGTTGGCGCGTTAAAGATTTATCAGGTCTGTATTTTTCAAGCATGAATATAGGCTTACGCAAAGAAGATATTACCTTATTCCTTGAACAGTATTTCGAGCTTCCATGGAACGCGATACAAAAAAAGCATCACAAGCTACTGGCTGACGTGAAAGACAAAGCAATCGCATTGTATCAAAAAGAGTATGGCGAACAGCCGGCGGTGGTAATATGAAAGTAATCTCTAAACATAAAGAATTTATCTCGATTGACTACACGCACAACGAGCCGTTTATTTTTTCCATTCAGGGCAAGCTTGTAACCTGTCAAAAGCTATTGCGCCTTGTACCAGGTCGGCGACTTGTTTTTTCTGGGCAATGGATGCGACACAATGTTGTCATTAAGATTTTCCTGACCGATGGCAAAGGCCGATCGGTAACGCGAGAAAGCCAGGGTTTTGCTTTATTAAAAGAACACGGATTCTTAGCGCCCGAGCTATTATACGCCGGTGCTGCCGACGTGGATCAAGTCAATGTCGTGATAACAGAAGCGCTGGACGTTACTGACGACATATCGAGCTTCTCTGAACAACGGGCCAATAAGTTGCTGGAAGCCATTCAGAAAAAAATTATTAAGTTACACGCACACAACATCGTTCAAGAAGATTTGCATCTCGATAATTTTTTAGTGGTCGACAAAGCTATCTATCTGATTGATACGGCGCAAATAAAAAAAGAAACCGATAAAACAGCGCAACTCAACAATCTCGCATTGTTTTACGCACAGTTTCCTTTGGACCGTGATGAGCTGATTGACGCCATGTTCACCGATTACTGCCAAAAACGTCACTGGTCTCAGAATAAAGTGCTGGATGATCAACTCAATGCGATGATCGAAGCAAGGCGCGCCGTTCGCATAGAAAGCTACATGAAAAAAACCTTTCGCCGCTCAACCGAATTTGCAGTGCTATCGCGCTATAATTTAAAAGGCGTGTATCGTCGATGCTTGGCAAGCGAGTCCATGCGTTCGCTCATGAGAAAGCCCGAACGATTTATGCGACACAACCCCACTGAAATATTAAAGAAAGGCAATACCTGCAGTGTCTTCAAAGTCCAAGTCGATCACGAATGGGTCGTCGTCAAACGATTTAATTTAAAAGGTGTACTGCATTACATGCTGCATTGCTGGCAAACAAGCCGCGCTGCAAAAAACTGGGCGTACTCCAACGTGCTAAGACTCTTCGGCGTACCGACACCGGGCGCCATAGGCTATGCTGAAAAACAAATGCTAGGCTTAAATGGCCGAGCGTATTTTTTCATGCAATACGAACCCGGGAAGATGCTGTTAGATTACCTAGAAGAGGGCGGCATTGATGAAGCCGTCATCGACCAAGCCGCCGCAATTTTTTCTGATTTCAAAAAACTACAACTAACTCACGGCGACACAAAAGCAACGAATTATTTAGTCAACGACGACAAGGTCAGTGTCATTGATCTTGACAGCATGCGTTGGTTCAAGAATAAAGACAAATGGGAAAAAGCGCGAGCCAAAGACATCGCACGTTTTAGAAAAAACTGGCTTCGTTCTCCCAGGCTTTTGAAGGCGTTTGATCTGGCGTTGGGTCGGGTGCGAGGCTAGGGTGGCACGCGATAACACAGAGCGGTTGCGCCTAATGGCACAACCGATAGTGATTTAAGGCTGCATTAAAACTAAATGGTTGGTGAAGTGTTCTGTTGGTTAACAACGCTCTGTTGGTTAACAAAATTCTGTATAGGAGCTATTGACGTGCAACGATATACACCACCCTGAAGCGTTTTAAGTTTAATGGCAATACAATAAAGTAAAAACTTCTGTAAATCACCTGAAATGTTACAACTTATATCAAAGGTAAAGAAGCTGAAGCTGAAAGTAGGGGGGTTCACAGTAATGTCAGCTTGTTTTTTCACCAGGCCACCTTCGCGAAGAAGGGCTACGATGGGACTTATGACTTGTTCGATATGCCCTCCATACAAAGCAATATTGTTCTGAGGTAAGGTGATACTATCCTGATGAGGGAGGGTAATATTATTCGGAGGTGTAGCAAATAAAGTACTAGAGCTAGACGAAGTGTTTTGGAGGTTCAATTGTCGATATTGACTCCAAGCAGCTGCTGGAACGCAAAAATCTACTAGAATGGTAAAACGCATTTTTTTCTCAGCGACTACATTTTTCTGCTCTACTAACTGGGAAAAACTTTTTATTGTATACAGTTTTGCTATATCTGGGCTCCGAAGAACGCGTTGTGAGGCGTAATTTATATAACGATGATTCATCGTTTCAGGAATGATTCCCGGGCTAACAATAATATGCCTTAAGGTTGGCAGGTAGATTAGATGAGTATCATCGGATAAACCTAGTATTTTTTTAAGTTGTGGTAGTGATTTTTTCACATTAGCTGTTTGCGCTGCATCATTGTCAGTGTTGTTAACCGGCTTAATGATAAAACGATAGTAGCTGTGTAAAAGTGATTTCATTTCTTTTGAGCCATTTTTGCGTATAAGTTGTCGTGCCGTTTCTCCACCACAAGTTGCACCGTTTTCTTTCCATACGGCGCTTGGCTTGTCGAAAGAAGATAGTCCAATGGCATGCAATAGCCATGCACATTCCAAACGATTATTTTTCACAGCCCAATGCATTGGTGTAAAACCTTTGTGAGGTGTGTTATCAGCAACATCTGGCGGAACATGCAAGATTTCTGAGCAAGGCTTGATCAAGCTTGCTAGGCCTTTAGCTGCAGCATTTCGAAGCGCTTTGGCTCGCCCACTAGGCGTATTGAGGCAGTTCAGCGGTATCAATATTTCTAATTGCTTAAACAATTTTTCTTCTAGCTTATTATGTAGGAAGTTATGTGTATCATCTAACTGCTTAAATGCGTTTTTAGCAACAGACCAATATTGTTTTCTCCATGCTGTAGAATTTATTTGATGAATTTTTTCTTTCCCTTTCTTTGAGGAGGATCGTTTATTAGCAAGTTGAGCTTGAAATGATGCAAGACTTTCTAAGAGGCTATCACATGAGCTTGCTTCTTCTTCGGAGAGGTCTGTATTGGCCGCTATCTTTCTAAAATCATTAAGTCCATTAATCATTGTATTAACTTGTTTGGCGTCAATGATTGTTTCGTTGGGCGATGCTTTGCTTTCCTTGTTCATCAGATGGTAGTTAATAAGATTTATTAACATGATGGCCCAAGCGTTATCTTTAGGATTTCTGTCTGCTTCGATAAGCTTGTGGCACAAGGGTGCGGCTGTTTCGTAATCATTGTTCTTTAATAGAGCTATTGCATTGTATAGCCGTATTGTTTTTAGATCAGGGAGGCTGGTTTTATCAGATTCATTATAGTTATTTATCATTTGTTGAAATAGATAAGCAGCGCTTGCATATTCATGGTTTTTATAATAATCGACAGCTTGTTTAAGTAAACTTTGCGCTGAGGTTTGTGTATTTTTACTCTTTCTTTTATTGAGTATGTCTTCCAGTTCTAGTGAGGATTTTTTTTCATCGACAATGGCGCTCATGAAATGATCATAGCTTAAGTCTCTGCTATAAATGACGCGAACTTTTTTCATGAAATTATTGATTGCGCCCCACAAGCCATGTAAGGGCCCTTCGCCACCTTCCTTTATGAATTGTTTCGTAAATGGATTCGTACTTTTGCTGCGTCTCATATGAGAAAAAAGAGCGCTTTTTTCAAAAAGTGTTCTTCTATCTCTGTAGTCATAGTACGGTATATCCATTAGGCCGTAAGTAAGGCTACACAAAAAAATTTCTGGTATGCTCTCTTCAGGGAATTCCATTTTTTCAATTTCTAGTGCATTAGCGCTTGATGGTATGATTTGTATTAAGTTTTTAGCGTCATAACTGATATAGGGTGTTGTTAAGGTGCGTGGTGAAGAAATAAACGAGTTACCGCAAATATAGAAGTGATTATAGAGGTTTGCTTGAAGCAATTTGTTTTCAATGGCAAAATATAGATACTTTGTAGTTTCTTTTTCTTGTTGTTTGTTAAAAGGTAGACCAAGTCCTTCGATATAAATTGTGCACCTATTTTCGTTCAGAGAGAGTTCAAGTTTACACGTATGTGGGTTGAAAAGAGAGTCGTATCTAATAAGATTAAAAATAGTTTGAAAATCTTTTTTTATATCTCTGTTTTTATAAAAGACAGAAGCTGTACCATCTTCATAAAATAGCTTAAAGCTGAAGTTAATTCCCGGTTCTCTTTTGCTTGATTGTGTGGGCATTGCTTGGTTCCTCTTGTTGTATTTTGAAGGGCGCGGCCCGCTGATCGAGCAAAATATAGGCACCCAGTAACCTGGCTAAATATTTATGGCGAGCAATATATCAAAAAAATGGCGCTGTTGCAAAAATAGCAAGCATACCAGACTGCTCGCCCGAGCCTTGTGATCGCATGATTGCTCTGTTGGAATTGATAAAGCGGGATTTTAATAAAACGCAGAAGATAGCGCTGGATTTTGATAATAGAGCCAGTCCGCTTTAAAAACGCTGGGGCGGATGCGCGCTTTAAACAATTAATTCCCCTCTAACCCCTTGAGAAAAACATCGGTAAATTTCCGACGCGACAACCCGAAACAAGACTGAATCAGGCGCCCCTTGGGCGAAAGAATGACCTGCCCTGCTCGCCAGCCCTTACTTAACAGCTTTACTTTGAACGTTTTCAATGGGCAGATGCCGGGATCAGCCCACATTAAAGCAGTGACTTGATCACCGACAAATGGATCCTTTCTAGTAGCAGCAAGCGTGTGCAAAATAAAGCGCTGATATCTATTGGGCGAGACAACTTTTGACAGCGCTTGATAAAGTTCCGTGGTTTTCAAGCCTTTATGTGTATTGGATAGATTAGCTATTAACGGTATCTTTGAGTTAAAGACACGTTGTGCTGCAATAGGATCGATGAAAGTATTCCAAGAAGCCGTTGTCGGCCTCTGCTTTGGAAAATACCGATGTATTGGCTTATTGATAATATTTAAACTGCCGCCAGAAAAAAAGATGTTTTTGACTTTTTGATTGAATAGCAAAGGTCTTTCCTTGATAACAAGACCTAGCGACGTCAAAGGACCTATCGCCATAATGGTCACTTTTTTTTGGCTTTGCTTGTATAAGTTCAGGTGGTTTGAGACTCAAGCAGCCACCTCGAGATTAGTTGTTTGAATATACTCCATAGGTGTGAGTCCGTCCAGCGCCCCATGAGGTCGATAGGTGTTATATTTTTCTAAGGCAG
>Ga0233429_1000141_pt1 | contig 138526 bp, 147 predicted proteins | sample SI_118_April2016_3_FD_179879 | JGI IMG/M metagenome (GOLD analysis project Ga0233429, IMG submission 179879) | Seawater microbial communities from Saanich Inlet, British Columbia, Canada - SI_118_April2016_135_MG | ecosystem: Environmental > Aquatic > Marine > Inlet | place: Canada: British...
AATGATTTGTTTGAAAAGTCTGCCATTGCAAGTTATTTAGACCAAAAGTATATAACTAATTTTGATCCATTATCTGCTTTAGAAGATCTTGCTGAATTGTATTCTATTCAGGATGAGTTTTTAATTGGTCCAAAATAAAGTTAGTTTTCATTAAAACATAAATTGGAAACATTAAAACTCTTAACTCTGAAAATAATTGTGCATCTTTTTGATTAAGTCTTGGAGTTTCTTTTTCAATACTTTCCCATAAATGTTCTCTTAAGTGAATAAGTTCCATTGTCTTTTCTCTATTAAAGTTTAAACATAATCCTAAAGATAACTCTAAATTCTTATTTAATTCTTTAAAGAAATTCATAATCTTTGGTGAAAAATTATTAAATTGGTTTCCAATTCTGGCAATATGTCTAAATGTTCCAACAATTTCTTTAATATAACCTAATAACTGGATGGTGTGTGCTTTTTCAAGAGGACTATTTAAACTAGTTTTACTAACAATTCTTTGATAATGCATTAAAAATCTATTAGCATTATTATAGCGATGCTCGATTGTTAATAATATGTCTTGGTTATTATCTTTAATTGCTTGATAACAATCATTAGCCATGATTTTTACCAGAAATATTAACCTGTTAAAGATTTGTTTCTGAGTTTCCTCTTTAATCCCACCAAGATCCATAATGACTGTTTTGGTATCACTTTGTTCAATAATCTCTACTCCTACAAATCTTTTATTAATTAATTCTTGCAAATAACTTGCTGTATTAATTTTATTCCTCGTTTTATACTCTTCTGAATGGGGGTCATGGATTAAAGTAATTTGGTCATATCCCAATAAGTAATATGACTGAACAAATGTATCAATTAATCTTGTACTAATTTTTTTTATATCTAAAACAATTTCTTTTTTCTTAGATTTTTTCTCTGTACTCATTGAAAGAGTGTTTCCTTTTTCTTCAACTTCTAAGTAATCCCCTTTTTCAAGATTGTTCTCTCTAACCCATTTAGATGGTAAACTTGTAACGTAAGTTGCTTGACCTAATTTAATGATCTTCCTTTTCATATTTAATAAAAATAAACAAGAATATATAAATGTTTCTATTTTCTTATGTATATAGGCATTCTTATATATCTTATGTGGAAAGTATAAGATTAGCTGGGTTTCTTAATGTTTTACAATGAAAAACCCAAACGTACAAGATAGACTTAATAAAAGTGCAAAAAGATTTGTTCAGGTTAAGAAACTTAAGCCAGAAGTTTTTCTAGATGAAGTTGTTGATTCGATGAGTACAATTGGTGGAATTACCGGATTTAATGTTAGAAGTAACGGCACGATGACGCTTTGTAATCATACTGCTAATTATAATCTTCCTATTAGATACGAAGAACATTCTCAGAGATTATCCTCAATGGGTAAGAAAGCATACGGCTTCTTAGAAGGATTGTATCATCACTTGTCTCAGGAAGGAGTTTCACCTAGAAATATGCAATTTCATTTAGGTAAAAATTACTCCAGTAAGCATCATTGTCCATTTTAGGTAAGAGGTATAAAAATAATGGTAAAAAAAGATTATCTTGAAGATTTACTTGAACAATATGAAACTAATAATTTTAAAATTAGTCCACATGATTTTGGAACAACAATGAAATCTCTTTTATTATCTTCTAAAGAAGAGATTAAATATACTGTCTCAAATAAAATCTTGAAAAGTTATCATAATAAAGAAACCCCTATTAGAAATAATGTGATGTATGCTTTAGAAAAAACTATTCCTAGTTTTAAAGATGAGCAGATACAATTAGAACTTTACCAAAAAGTTTTAGAATGTGTTCTTAACGAAAAAGAGGATTGGCCAAGAGTATTTGCATCTTGGACATTAAATCATTCTGCAGAAAGCCTTAATGATTATTCTAAATCTCTATTGATTAAAGATTTAGATAACAAATTAGTTGATTTTGATAAAGAAGAATTAACTTCTAAAAAAGATTTTTCTGCTTCTAACTTAGATGATTTATATCAACAAAAAGTAAAAGCTAAACAAAAATATGATCAAAAAAGAAGTTTTTATCGTTCTCAGTTTAAAGATGAACTTGCACAATTAAGTAAAGATGAAAAAGAATGCAAATCTAATCAAAACCAGTTTGAATTTAAATATTGTCTTTTAAACAAATTTCAAATAATTGTTGATAATGCGTTTACTTATGAAAAAATAAAAAAAGATAATAACGATAAAAAGCTAAATAATAATTCTGAAGATAATATTATTGATTATAATTCTCCTGATAAAGATGTTAGTAAAGAAGAAATTAAAATAAAAGAATTAGTTGATAAGTATACTATCACTATTCTTGATCATGGACTAGATATTATTGATAAAAAGAAAAAATTGATTTATGAAAAAGAAAAAATTGAAAATTCTATTGAATCTCGATTTGTTTATGTTGAAGATGGACGTAAAATAAAATCAGATTATGAAACTCTTAATAATTATGTTAAAAAGTGGGAGTCACTGAAAGATAATCAGATTTTCTGTAAAGGACTTAAAAGCCATCTAATTGGGAAAAAAAGTGATAATGGTTGGTATAAAAAATAGAATATATTTAGTGAGGATAAAAAATGTCATTATTTGAAGATAAAATATTAAAATTAAATGAAGTATATCAAGCGCAAATTAACAATTACAAGTTAAGTGTTGAATTAGTAGAATCTAACAAAGATAACTTAATTGAATTATCTGAAAAACGTTCACAATTAGTGGAACAACTTTCTCAAATTGAAACTAAATTTAATGATAAATATTTAGAGAATAATACATTAGAAAATCAATTAAATGAATCCTATCAAAAAGTTCAATCTCTTGCCATGAATGGTCAAGAATTAATTCAAGATACTTTAAATGAGAAAGCATTACAAATTAATGAAAAAAGTGAAGAATTTTATTCTGGAAATTTCTCTAAAGTTGTTGAAGATGATAAAGATCAAAGGATTATTCAAGCTTATGAAAGAAATAAAGATATCCCTGAATTGGAAGAAACTTTACGTGGTTCTTATCAAAGTGCTTTGAGTAGAATTGAAGAAAATCAATTAAGTTCTTTAATTGTTGTTAAAGATAATGATGAATTGATTGAACTTTATGTTTCCGTGAATTATGATCAACAAGAAATTGGTTTGATGAAAAATTTAATGGTTACTATCGCAGATGGAATTGTTGACTCTGGTGCTGAAGATATTGATGGTCCTCATGATTATAATGGGATCGTTAAAATTAATGTTTCTGGTACAGATTTAAAGAGTGTTGTAGATTCTTTACAGAGACACGTTCCTAAAGATTTTGTTGAATCTGGAGTTAGTTATAATGTTATTGTTAATGATTTTTTCAATCATAAAGAATTATCTGATATTGAAGTAATCAATTCTAAGAGTGAAGAACAAAATAATTTAGATAGTGTGATTAATGATGTTAAAGAAACTGAAACAGATAAAGATGACACAGAAAAACAAAATGAACCAGAAAGTTACAAAACACTTGGAATAAATATTGCTGATTTGTTAAAAGATAAAGAAACAGTTACTGTTAAAGAAGCAGCAAATATTATTGGTTTAAGAAACACTGCACTTTACAGTCCTGGAAAATATTTAGAACACAAAGGTGGACCGATTAAAACTATTTTTGATAATAACCAAGTTTCTGTTGATGTTACTAGTTTGTTAGATTTTATACCTGAAACAAAAGCTTACACACTCACCGAAGCAGCAAATTTATGGAAAGAAAGAGCTGAAGAAACTTTGGGTAATAGTAACGGTTTTCTTAGTTACCGTGGTTCATTAAGCTCAAGAATTTCTGGTGGAACTATATCTACTCTAAATCATAATGGGAAAAAATATATCATTCAAAATGAACTGGACTGTTTTCTTACCACTTACTTTGCTAAAAAATTAATCAATAATTTCGAATTAGATGAAATTAGTAGGAAAGAATTAGCTGGGATCCTGAATGTTAATCCTAATACGATAACTAGTCTTGTAACAAAAAGTAAGATCTTTTATTCTAAAGAGAAGAGAGGAGTTTATTCTGTTGATTCTGTTAAATCTTTCCTCCATAATCATAAATTTGTTAATGGAAAGTGGTCCACATCAAAGAGAAGAAAAAATAAAAAAAATGACTGAAGCATATTCTTTAGAGCAGGCTGCAAACAAACTTAGTATTTCTATTTGGGACTTTGCTAGATTAGCAATTAAAGAAGATTTAGTTCTTTCTGATAATAATGTTGTTAGATATCATCTTCCTCATGAAGTAGCAGAAATAAAACCAGAAACTAGGAAAGAAGAGATAAAGAGAGAAGAAACAAAAAAGCAAACCCCAGAAGAGTTTATTGTTTCCGAAATTAGACGCTTAAGAACCCCAAATGTTATTGGTTATGAAAATTATAAAGTTGCTAGGAATTTTTCTAAGATATTTAAGAATATTGACTATAAAGAGAAAATTGCAGAAATGGAAAGTAATGGCGTAGTAAGAATATATCAAGATAATGGAGAAAAATTCATCTGCCCTTTAGAAGATAAAGTTAGTTTGGAAGAAATTGCTGCAATAAATACTTCTCAATATGAATATCCCAATAAAGAATCATGGAGAAAGAGATGGTTTAATTTCACTGATGAACATTTAGTAAATGCTAATGGTCGAAAAGTTCTTTTGTTAGGTGGATTAGGTGGAGAAATTGATGATTATATTAAACGTGTCAATTCGTTGGAAGATATTGTGGTTGTTGAAGCACATCCAGTAAGAGCAGCCTATTTGAAAAAGAAATATCAGGGTATTGATGTCCGTTGTTCTTGGTTAAATGATTATTTATTGAAAACAGATGAAAAGTTTACAGAAATCTTATTAGACTTTGATGGTAGATTGGATCAAGATAAATCTGAACTTATTGATATTATTGTAAAGAGAGGTTTGTTAACTAAAAAATCTGTATTAGGGACAAACTTTTTTGCTAATCGTGAATGTGAAAAAACTAAAAATCTTTATTTAGATTCATTCTTGGAGAAAGGGTTCATCTCTGATTTAGGAAAAAGTGGGTTTAAAGATAAAGTTCCTTCAACAGTTTTAGACTTTAATGCTAATCTTAATGGGTTAAGAGATTATGGGATTACTGCAATTATCTTAAAAAAATTGATGGGTGAAGAATTCTCTGAAACTAATAAGAATTTATTAAATACTTTACCTCGAGATAAAAAGAACTTATTAGTTCGTAATTTTTCTAACTATAATGGCGAAGAAGTCAAGAAACATTTAATTTTTAACGATTGTCTTAGAGAGAATTTAGAGAAAGAACTTAATGCTGCTAATATTAATAATTCTCTGGCATTAATATGTTCAGCTTATAATTCAAAACCCTATTTCGTTAGAAGAACTGAAAGATTAGCGTATAGAAATAATTATGGGAACAATGATTTTTATTCGGATTTTTTTGCATTAGACCAAAGACAAGATCATCTTACAGAAGTACTTAATGATGGAAATCTTAAAAGGTTTATTTCGGGTAAGAAACCTTTCTCACAACTAAAAGCATACTTTGATAATCTTAAACCTAAAAAGAAGAAAAGTGTTAATAGAACTATTGGTAAATGTGGTGATTTACTCAAATCCGAATATTCTTCTTTTTTAATTGATGAGGAAACAATTCCACTAAGAAAAAGAATTGGCAAAGGTCCAAAAATCAAAGTTCCAGAAAAGCTACGTAACAACATTGTTTACATTTTGCACCAAAGTAAACTTAATGATGAAAATGCTAAGATTACTACTCAAAGAATTTTAAAGAAATATCCCTCTTTAACAGATTCACTAGCTGGAATACGTTCATCTTACACTAAAGGACATTATAATCATCTTATTAAAACAAATTTAGGAGGAAAATAGTAAAAAAAAATGGAATCGTTAAGAAAAATTAATCAAGATAATCAAAAGAAAATAGTTTTAGAGTACTTAGGAATATATAATTCAGCATTAAAAAGTGCTGATTCTACGCTTAGAAATGGGCTTTATTCAGGAATTATTAGTAAACAAAATAGAATTGAACAAATTAGTGCATTGGAAGATAAGATTGATAAAAATGATTCTGAAGTTAGAAGAACAATTAAACCATTTTTATTAGAAAAAGAATCCTTAGAGGCTGAACTTCAACAAGAACAAAAAGAATACAAAAAAATTCAACGTCAAAGAAATGTTGATACTATTGAAATTGTAATCAACCAATATTGTGATCAGTCTGGTAAAGAAATTACTGATGTAATTCTTCCTGTGAAAAGTACTGACAATGATAATAGTGGTCTTTGTGGGAAATTATATACGCATTGTTTAGATGTACTTGTAGATTATGATCAAAACTTTTCTGAATTTAATGATTATTCAGTTATTTCATTAGTTTCAGATGAAGGTTATATTAGTAGAACGGAATTAGCTAAAACCCTGCTTCAAGATGCTCCTGAAGAGTTTGGTGGTAGTAAAACTAGTAAACCATTAATCTATTTGCAAGTTGCTCCAAACTTCTGTTTTAAGTATGATGATAATCAAAGAGTTAAAAAAAGTCGACCTAAAAAAGTTAAAGTTGAAACAGAATTAACTACTCAGAAAGCGTATGACTTTTTTGATGAAGGTAAGACCACTAAAGATCTAAGAGAAATGTTTCCAGAAGTTAATAAATGGACAATTGCTGGATATAAAGCACATCATAGTCAGAAAATGAAAGGAAAATAAAATTGTAAAGAGTATTGATTAAGAAATGTTATTATTATTATTTCTTTTTTAATATCTTTCCTAGTATAACAAAGTTTAAAAGTAATTTTATATTCACATTTTATATGACTGTAAGGTATCCTGAGAATCCTAATTTATCAGGGGCGTTTGATGATGCTGTTTCTATTTTAAAAGGAATGGACTCCTCTGGAATAAATTTAGCTAACTTATTCACTCGGGATTTGCCGAGATGGAGTGCAGTTTTATTACATGAAAAAGTTCCTCTTGACCTTTTACGTTCGTTAGTAGAAAGAATCTCTGCAAGTGATTTTTATCGTAATGGAAACCCAACTGTTTTTTTACGTCATGGTTATCTTACAGGTGTTACATCAATGAACTCGTTTGGTAAATCACTTGATCGAGAATGGGGGATAAACTCTCACCAATTTGCTTTTAGGGCTGACCTTGACTGGCTTTCTGAAAAACTTTTGAAAAAACTAGAAAAAGCAAAGTCTGAAGATAAAGAAGTCTTAGCTTTTACACATAGTAAAGGTTCTTTGAGTCTGATAGGTGCTTATCAAAGAAACCCTCACTGTCTTGATAGATTTGTAACTACTGCTCCACCTTATTATGGGACACTGATGGCTGATAAATACTGGTTACCTGTTAAAACAATTTTACCTTGGATAGATTTAAGAGAATTTAAAACTGATAGTTCTGTTTTGAGAAGGTTCAGAAATCGTGGAATTCCAAAAGATGTTCCTATATTAAATTTTTATTCTGATAATGATGAGTTTATTAAACCGTTTGAAAATGCTAGATTGCCTGATCAAAAAAATATTACTAATCTTTTAATTCCCGGAATTAAACATAACGGGTTTCTTTACAATCCCTTAATTCAACAAGCTTCTAAATTATTTTTGGAAGGATACCAGATTGATGATTATTTCTTTGATAAATTAGACCAAATCCTAGATTATAAAGAAACTCATCGTATTAGAGAGATTGTTAATAGAAACAACCTTTGAGGGTTTACTACTCCCCAATGACGCAGACCCACAAGATTTAAATATATGCTTGATTCTGAAACAAATCTAATGGCATTTATCAATTTGTATGATGGAACAGAAGATCAAAAATACGGAAGAGCTTTACGTAGAGCCTTCACCGAAATTAGAAAATATCAAGATCTAAGTGTAAGTACAACCCCTGGAGGAATACATATACCTAGTTATAGTTTTGTGAAAAATCTGGAAAGTAGAGCTCATAACCCTGAACGTAACCAAGTACATTTAAGTAGATTATTGAATGGATTTTTATATAATTCTAATAAAGATCGAAGGGGCCAATTATCTTTCATATTAACAGAATCAGATTTGTATGACAATGGTTTAAATTGGTGTTTTGGTAAATTAACCCCAGATACAAAAGGGGGAGCACATATAATCATGTCTACAAACCATGTAAATAGCTCTAGAACTCTTGCTCATTTAGCAACGCACGAGTTCGGCCATATGTTTAGTGCTGCATCTCGTGGTAGAAGTAACACTGAAGAAAATCTTGGTAGTCACTGTACAAACCTTTGTGTTATGCAACAACAAGTAGAAGTTTCCGATATGGATGATCTAGCTATGAGGTTGAAAAGTAGAGATGATAAATTTTGTTACCAATGCCAAGATGAGTTGCGAAGGTATAGGTAATATTATTGTTTAAATTTTTTTAACTCAATTACAGTAAATCACTATTAATATCTGTTGAAATTTCTGTTATTAATTTCTTTTCTAATAACATTTTCTTTTTAGCAATATTTTTAGAAACAACTAAATTTAACAAATGTTCTTCTTCTACTCTATTCATTTCATTTTGCATGTATTCAATGGTTCCAATGATTTGACGACTAAACTTGCTTCCATACAGGAATGGTCTGATAAATCCTGCAAAACCACAATCTGCAATTAAATCTGCATCTTGTAAAATTTTTAGTTCAATTGATTTATTCTTAATCTCGTTACGACGTTTGTCATGATTTTCAACTAGATAACAAACTTCATCAATAAATTGTTCTGAGTGACCAAGTTTTGTTAGTATTTTTTTTGCAACAGGAACACTTAATTCTGCATGTCTTTTCCATTCTTTAATTGCACCATCAGTTTTGCCTGCGGGAGAGAATACTTTTTTTGTATCTATTTGAGTTTTACCAATATCATGAAGTATTGCTGCTACTAAAATTATTGGTTCTAAAACTTTTTGATCAATTTTATTAATTATCTCTTTACAAGATTCATATACTCTTAATGAATAATATGTTTCGTCAAACGGCCCATGATAAAAATGTTCAGTAGATTCAAATAAGTCTTTAACAATACTGTAAATTTTTTTATAATCTGGATTTTTATCAATTTTGTCCATATTAAAGATTAAATTAAGTTGGTTTATAAAATTAACTTTGTGCAAAACTAGCTATTACAACTACTCTCTAACAATAATATTTAAAAAACCGGCCCTATTAAAGTAATTCTGTGAATGATGTAAATAATAACGGGAAAAGCATTTTAGACGTTTCTGAAGAGAATTTAACGCCAGGTATGCGTCAATATAGGGATTCTAAAAGAGATAATCCAGACTGCTTAATTATGCTTAGAATGGGTGATTTCTATGAAATGTTCTATGAAGATGCTGTTACAGCTGCAAAAGAGTTAGAAATCACTTTAACTGCAAGAGGTACTGGAGAAAGGAGAGCACCTTTAGCAGGAATTCCGTACCATGCTTTAGAAACTTATTTGGGAAGATTAGTCAAAAAGGGTCATAAAGTTGGGATTGTTGAACAATTAGAAGATCCAAAGAAAGCTAAAGGTCTTATAAAAAGAGGTTTGGTAAGAATCGTTACTCCTGGAACGGTGATTGATGGTTCAATGCTTAACGATAATGAAAACAATTACATTTTATCATTAACTTCATTCGGAGACCAATTTGCTTTAGCTTTTTGTGATTTATCAACGGGCGAGTTTTTCACCAAAGAAATCGAAAACCTAAATTTCCTCAATGCTGAACTTGTACGTTTGAATCCAAGCGAATGTATCTTACCAGATTCTTTAATGGTCAACACCGATTTAGTTAAACAAATTAAAACTCAAGGAAGTTTCATTAATTCCTTAGAGGATTACTATTTCAAATCTGATAATGCTAAAACTGTTTTGTTAAACCATTTCAATTTACAATCTCTGGAAGGTTTTGGTTTAGAAGAGAAGAAACTTAACATTGCAGTCTCTGGTGCACTATTAAAATATTTGATTGATACACAACAAAACTCTTTATCACATATTAAGAAAATATCATTGTTAAGTAACTCAAATAAAATGTTACTTGATTCTTCTACACTAAGAAACTTAGAACTTACCAAGAACATTAAAGAAGGCACTTCAAGAGGATCTTTAATTTCAGTTTTAGATCAAACGGTTACGTCAATGGGTGCAAGATTATTAAAAAAGTGGCTTAAAGAACCTTTGCTAAATAAAAAAATCATTGAACGTCGGTTAGATGCTATTGAATCATTAAACATGGACGTAATTCTTAGGGAAGAAATTATTTCTCTGCTTAATGAAGTTTACGATTTAGAAAGGTTAATCTCAAGAGTTAATTATGGGAATGCCAATCCCCGAGATTTGTTATCATTAAAATTATCGTTGCAAAAGGTGCCACAAATTAAAGAAAAGTTATCTGAGTTTGGTACTGATTTACTTAAACATATTTCTAATACAAATGATTTGCAAGAAACTGCTGAATTAATTAATTCTGCAATTAAAGAAGATGCTCCAATAACTATCCGCGAAGGTGGAATGATTAATTCAAGTTATAATAAAGAGTTAGCTGAATTGGATGATATTAGAAAAAATAGTAAAAAGTATTTGCATGATCTTGAAGAAAAAGAAAAAGCTAAAACCGGAATAACAACTTTAAGAATAAGTTATACAAGAGTGTTTGGTTATTTTATTGAAGTTACTAAAAAGAATTTACATTTAGTTCCAGAAAATTATATCAGAAAACAAACAACAGCAAATTCTGAGAGATACATTACTGAAGAACTTAAAATCGAAGAAGAGAAAATTTTGGGAGCACAAGAAAAAATTTCTGAATTAGAATATAAACTATTTCAAGAATTACTTAGTAAAGTTTCTGAAAAAACTTCTGAAATACAAGTATTAGCAAAAAGGTTATCAGTTTTAGATGTATTATGTTCTTTAGCGAAGGTTGCCATGGAAAACAATTATTGTAAACCACAATTTGTTGATGAAAATGTTGTACAACTTCGTAACAGTAGACATCCGGTTGTTGAAGTTCTTGAAGATAGTTTTATTGGTAATGATCTTAATTTAACTAAAGGTGAGATAATGATTATCACAGGACCTAACATGTCCGGGAAAAGCACTTTAATGCGTCAAGTAGCTTTACTAGTTTTAATGGCACAAATGGGTTCGTTTGTTCCTGCTGATGAAGCAATTCTTGGAATTACTGACAGGATCTTTACTCGAGTAGGAGCTTATGATGATTTATCTTCAGGACAATCAACTTTTATGGTTGAGATGAATGAAACTGCTTCCATCGTTAACAATGCCACGGAAAAAAGTTTAATTATCATGGATGAAATCGGTCGTGGCACTTCAACATTTGACGGTGTATCTATTGCTTGGAGTGTTGCTGAACATATTTATAATAAAATTAAAGCAAAAACCTTGTTCTCTACACATTATCATGTGATGAATAAGTTAGCTGATAAGTTTGCTAAAATTAAAAATTATAACCTTGCTGCTAAAGAAATTAAAGGAGAAGTGGTTTTTCTACATAAGCTTGTTGAAGGCGGTACAGATCAAAGTTATGGTATCCATGTTGCAAAATTAGCAGGGATGCCTTCTGAGATTGTTTCTAGGGCTGAAGAGATTCAAAAAATTCTTGAAAAAGATGATGATATGGTTAGAAAAATTAAAGCGAAGAAGTTGGAAGATCAAAGAAGTTTAGATGGGTTTTGAATAATGCATTTCTGATTAACTATTTACACTAATTCCATCATTCTTATAAACAACAATGGATTAACTATTGTTAATTAAGACATGGAGGTCTTTAATATGGAACATAAAAATATGACTTATTCTCAGTATGGGCCAACTATTTTAAGAATTTTTTTAGGATTACTATTTTTAGTACCTGGAATTTTTAAAATAACAAACCCAGCTGGAATTATTGGAATGCTAGGGGGATTAGGTTTTCCTTTAGCAACTTTCTTCGGCTGGCTCGTAATCTTATCAGAGATAGGATTTGGATTGGCATTACTTCTAGGATATAAAGTGAAATATACTGTATGGCCATTAATAGTTATAATGATAGTAGCAATTTTCTCAGTAACCCTACCTGGATTTATTAAGAATCCTACATCTGCGGGAAGTTTGTTATTTCATCTTTTAGCAATTGGTGGTTTGTTGAGTGTTTACTTTACAGGTCCTGGTAAGTGTGCTGTTAATTGCAAAAGTTGTAGGAAAGATTAATTAACCTTGTTTTCTTTTTTTATTTCTTGCTGGATTCAATATCCTGATGCTTGTATCAGAGATTGAATTAAAGCAAGATTAAAAATGCTCTGTAGCTTGCTGCGGTAGGTTTTTTATTTTTAAATTATAAAATGGTTAAAAAAAAGATAGTAATCATAGGTGGCGGGTTTTCAGGAGCTTACTCTGCTAAAAAATTAGAAAAGAAATTCTCTGTAACGTTAGTTGATAATAAGACCTTTTTCGAATTTACTCCATCTATTCTTAGAACATTGGTTAAACCTAGCCATGCAAAAAAAATACAAATTAAACACGAAAATTATCTTAAGAAAACAGAAGTCATTTTTGATGAAGTCATTAAAGTTAATTCAAAATTTGTATTAACAAAAAAAAATAAGAAACTTTATTTTGATTATTTGATTATAGGGTCTGGTTCCTCATATACATTACCAATAAAAGAACAGAATTCTGTTCTTACTAATCGTGCTGAACATTTGGTTAAATATAGTAATAAAGTCAAAAAATCTAAAAAAATATTAATCGTTGGTGGTGGATTAGTGGGAGTAGAATTAGCTGCAGAACTAATTGATTCATATCCTCATAAAGAAATTATCTTAGCTCAATCAGGAAACAAATTGATTCCTAGATGTACTCCAAAAGCTAGTTTTATTGTAAAGAACTTTTTTGAGAGAAACGGAGTAAGATTACTTTTTAATACTAAAATTAATAAATTTAGCAATGCTAAAATTAAAGCAGACTTATCTTTCTTTTGTACTGGAATTAAACCTAATAGTAGTTTTATTGATAAAAAGATGCTTGACGATCGTTCATTTGTTAAAGTAAACTCATATCTTCAATTAATTGATTATAAAAATATCTTTGCGGTTGGTGATGTTAACAATGTTCTTGTAGAAAAAACTGCTCAGAACGCAGAAAAACAAGCAAGGACTGCAATTAAAAACATATTACTTAAAGAAAAAGGAAAAGAATTATTAAAACATGTTAACAAAAAAAATCCATTAGTTATTAGCTTAGGAAAATATAACGCAGTTTTTACGTATAATAATATTGTTCTTTCAGGGATAATTCCAGCATTAATGAAGAAAATAATAGAATGGAAATCTATGCTTAAATAAACTTCCCTTTCTCCATAATAACAACATTATCAACAATAATTGTAGCCTCTTTAATAACACCATCTAAATGTAATTGAATATTATTATCTCCCCCGTAAGTTAAATCGTTACCTAAAGCAAAATGCACTGTTCCAAGAACTTTTTCATCTTCAATCACTCTTCCAGTTAATTCTGCTTTTGGATTCGTACCAATTCCAAATTCTGCCAATAAATAAGCTTCCTCTCCCACTTTGTCAAGAATTTCTCTAAGTTTGTTTGAGGGTTCGTTATCAGAAATAATTTCTGCTTGATTATTCTTAACTTCTAAAGTTATTGGTTCTTCAATTAATCCTAAATGGGGAAAAGATCCGTCAATAACAATCTTTCCGTTTGCGTTTTTGATTCCAGAATCAATTTCTCCAGTGGGCAAATTTCCAATTGCCCCCGGTTGATTCTTCAATAAATGTTCAGGATTACCACGAACTTTAGTTACAGAAAATTTAATGTTTGTTCCCAACTCCGTTGTAATTTGAATTTGTTTACTGTTAAGAATAATTGGTCTTAACCATTGATGAAACTTAATCAGTTCATCGTAATCAATATCAACACACTTTTCTAAAATGTCAGCATACATGTTGGGAGACGAGATTCCTCTTGTTCCACTCTTAACAGCTTCTCTGGTAGCTTCCGTATGTGATAATGATTTATCCGTTAACAAGAAAATAACATCACTCTTAATCATCTCATTAGCAACCCCTTTTGGAGGTTCTTGACCATGTTGTTCCATCGTTGCTATTAAAATAATCTTAACATTAAAATTGTTGTTAATTGCATAAATAAAAAAGTCTTCCGCTAATTCCCTTTTAATACTATCAGTTACTATCAGGAACTTTTCCTCTTTCTTTAAAGCAAGAACTTTATTTATTACAGTGTTAAGAACATTTTCTGATATCATTGTTAATTACTGTGAAATATGGTTAGTTTATTAAATTAATTGTTTAAAAATTAAAAAATTAAAAAAAATGTTATTCAATCGCTTTACACCTCTGAAGACAACTGCCATCTTTAATGAACATCCCTTGATATGTTCTTTCAGCTGTAACATCATAACCAAAACTGCCATCTTTTTTTGTATGAAAAGGGTCAAGATAACTTTTTCCGTAAACTGGTGAACAAACAATTAATCTTGGCAACAAGTTTCCTGGTAAAGTATTATGTAAATCACGCATTATTTCCATACATCGTTCTAAACTTAGCCTTTTTGATTTACCTGCTCCTGTGGGGATGGGAACAATCAAATCTTTTGGGGTAGCATTGATTTCTTCAGCGAGTTGTTTATACATCTCAGTCAATATTTTAGGGTCGTCATTAATACCTTTTAACAAAGGATGAGTTGTCCTGAAATTTACGGGTGAGTTCTTTCTGATCTGATAACATGCTTCCTTAAACTCATCCGTGATCTCATCAGGATGTAAGATGTGCAACCCAATATTCCCCGGTTTAATTTTATTCAAAGCATCAATTCTTGCTCCGTAACAAAGGCTAGGCGCTACAATGGGCACTCTTGTATTTATTCCCACTAACAATCTTCTACTTTCTCTGACTGATTGAAGTTTTTCGCCTAAATGGTCTAATAAACGAGGGTTTAACATTAATGGATCACCACCACTAAAAATCACTTCTGTATATTCTTCTCCTGCCGATTCAATATCACTAATAATTTTATCAATATCTTCCGGTGATGCAGATTTTGATTGGTGTTGTTTTCTGAAACAATAAGTACAATCTTGTGCACACTGGGTTGTTAAAGTAACGATTGAATTTGGTTTATATTTCTGAATCATGTACTCTGACCCAGAAATTTTTACTTCGTCAACAGAAGTATGTAATCCTCTTATGATTTCTAAATCATCTCTGCTTGGCAACACTGCCGTCAATAAAGGATGATTAGAGTCATTTTTGATTACATTTCTTAGATAAAAGTCAGTAACACTAAATTTATGACCTTCTTTTATTACTTTATTTGCTTCATTTATTCGTTCTATTAATTTTTTTTCATGAGGAAGATATTTTAAAATATCCTCTGGTCTAGTAATTATCTTCATTTTATCCTCCATATTTGTTAATTAATTCAAAAACAAGCAACCAATTTTCTTTTTCCTTTTTGATAAAAAGTTTAGCTTTTTAACATAGTAAAAAATTATATTGGTTAGCAAATCACCAGAGAAATAAATAAGTGAAACTAAAAGAATCGTCCATATCAATATTTATACTTTTAGCTCTCATCCTAGTAAGTAATGAAACAGAATATAAAAAGTTTTCTATTATTTTTTCGGATTCTTTTTAGGAATATGTTTCTTTTTAGTTTTAGGAGAATTGTAAATGAACCAATCGTCTCTAGTAATTGGATGAAAATAATCAGCTTCATTAATAAGAATTCTTGCAGTTGTTTCAACTACCGCAGCAATCTCCACTCTAACACCTTCTCCCTTCAAATGTCTTACCAATTCAACGTAATCTGAATCTCCGGACATGATAATAATAGTATCAACTTTTGAAGCTAACTGGGTAGCTTTAATTGATAATGGAATATCAGCAGACTTGTGACAAGGAACAACACTACCATAATACTGGTTATGTAACCGTTCTGCTAATTTATCTGAAATGTTTTTTCCTTCTCTAAAGTAGATTAACCTGTTAAGTCCTCTACTACTAAGAAGTTTTGGAATAATTTTATCAAAGTTGACCATTGCATTAGTATTTTTAGAAATTTCGTGGATACTTCTTTCAATATTGTTACCATCACAAAGAATTGCTACCGACTGATTAATCTGAATTGTTTTAGTTATCATTATTACACCTCTATTTTAAATTAAATATAATTTCATAAGTATTTAAGTTTAACTGTTAAAGTATTACTTATTAAAGAAAGATTTAAATTAAACAGCCATTTTTAAAGTAATATTCTGGTGATATCTGTTTGGAGACTATAAAATGTTAGAAAATATGTTAGGGAAATGGGTGAAAAGAAGTTTAATTGCAGGTGCTTTTGTATTTGCTGTGAATGGTTGCGGTACTGACAAAACTTATAATCCTACATTAAATAATGATATTGCTCAAGAAGAAATTAGTTCTCAAGAAGATGTTATGGGAGAAGTAAATTATTCTGAGATTGAGGATATTTTAGAAGTTAAAGATACTCTTTATGAAGATAAAATGTCTGAAACTTTAGTTGAAGATGTTGGAATTGATACTTATACAAATCCTTGTGAAAATGATTTATTTGAAATAACTTTAGATTTTAAACAAGCAATTGCTTCAACTAAAAACAAGTGGATTGGGAAAGAAGAATTGGAAATATTAAGTGATGAAATCCTTGGAAAACCGGTTCTAGGAAAGAATTCATTGTTTGGACAATATTTAATCTTTGAAAATGAAAGTACTGGTTTTGTAGATTTTTTAGAAAATGATGATGATGTTCAAGACTATTTCCTGTTATTTGAAGCAGGAAAACAGATTGCTAAATATGAATTAGATCTCTTTTCACCTTTAGATTCAGAAATTGTTAACGGGACAGAATTGAAAGATTTTTTAGAGGGTAAAGCAGAAATATTAGGAAAAGAGTATTCCATTGTTAAAGCATCAAGACCAAATGAGAATGGTGTTGACTTAACTTTAATGAGAGGAGCAATATTTGGTTCTATGTCAGAAAATGAATCTCATGAATACGAAATTAACAATGATGGATCTATAACTAATTATGATATTGAATTATTTTATGTTGATGAAGAATCGGTAAAGTTTAAAGTTAATGGCGAAATGACCAGTAAACTTTACAAAGGAGATATTGGAACGCTTGCAGATGGTACTTTAATCGGTGTTTCAGATATTCTCTACCAGAACTATGCTGGTGGAATACATGCTGCAGATTTTTATCTCGGTGCGGAAGCAATTCAACTAAAAGATAATGATATCACTGATGACAACTTTTCCCATGAATTAAAAGTTAATGAAGAAAGTATTGATGGTGCAGAAGTAAAAATCATTGGTGTAGATAATGGAAGTATTGTGGACTTGTGGAACATACAACTTAATATGGTTGCTCCGGATGATTTTTATGTTGGTGTTGGGCAAAAATTAAGTAAGATAATTGCAGATACTGCTGAAGAACCTGAACTCTTATTTACTCAAAACTGGGACATGCGTCTGAAGTCTTATGACCCCAATACAGAAAAAGCAGTTGTAGAAATTGGCTATTTTTGTCCAGAAAAATAATCTTTTTTTCTTTTTCTTTTTATAACTCAAACAGTTCAGGTAAAATCTCTACTATCGTACCTTTTTTACCATCAGCAATGTTTAAATTTAATTTTTTACAAATTTTTTCCATCTCTTCTTCAGTTTGAGTTTCAATTTCTAAATAAGTAGGAACATTATCTAACGTATCAAGTTCGAAGTGGACATTGCCTAACTCATAATGTGCCCGATGTTTCTTGAAAACTTTTCCTTTCTGGAAACCTAACCTTTCTAAAATTAAAATGGCTTTATCATAATCGCTAACTTTAATTTCAATCTCTTCCCTGTTAGTAGTTTTAGAATCTTTAGCGGGTTCTTTATACGTAATTGTGATTTCATTGTTAACTTTCCTGACTCTTAAATATTTTTGATCAGACTTGTTACTATGATAACCTTCTGCTATGAATGGATAAGATTCTGTATAAGCGGAATATTTTTTTTGAGCTCCAATATTTTTTAGTTTATCTTTAATTTCTTTAACATCAATATCAAGAAATTTTAACTCTATTTCATCCATGGATTTGGTTAAATTTGGGTTTAATATAAATGTTTCTTTAGTGTAATTGCTAATTCTCAATCCTTCACAAACACCTAATTTACAATAAACTATTTAAATCAATATTGTTTCCTTCTTAAGACAAATGAATATTAAAGAAATATCTGTATATTTAGGTAATAATTTAACTAATAATGAAAAAGTTATTTGGGTACCTAAAAATGAAAAGAATCCCCACTTAATTACTGTTGGAGGTTCTGGTTCTGGTAAGACTGAAACTCTTAAAGCTATCATCTTAGAATTAAAAAAACAAAAAATCAATTCATTAATACTTGACTTTCATAACGATTTTAAAGTTTTTGCAGATAATTTGGTCCAGATTGATAAAGCAACACTTCACCCTTTAGAGATTCAAATTAACGAAAAACCGTTAGATGTTTGTTATAAAGTATCTAAAATGATTGCTAATATTTTTTCTTTAGGAGAAGTTCAAGAAGCAATTATTAGGGATTCAATTAAAGAATTTTATCATCAGTCCGGTATAAAAAATCTTAAAGTAAAGAATGATGGCAATTATAACTTGATGCCTTTTTACTTTTTTAAAGATATCTTGTTTGACACCCAAATAAAAGGATCAGATATAAGAAAACTTACTGCAAAGATTTCTGTTTTGTTCGATGTAGATTTGTTCATGGAAGCCGATAGTACTTCCCTTTCTTTAGAAACTGTGATTAAACAATTAAGTGTTATTGAATTGTTAGAGTTTCCTACTGATGAAGTTAAATCTTTAGTTGCAGATTTATTATTAAATAAGTTAATCAACTATTTATACACAAAAGGACAAAGTGATGACCTTTGGCTGTATGTTGTTATTGATGAAGCGCATAGGATGATGTATCCCGGTTCACCAGTAGAACTTCTTTTAAGAGAATCAAGAAAATATGGGGTTGGAATTATTTTGGCTTCTCAAAGACCTACAGACTTCTCAGAGACTATCCTAGCTAATTCTGGAACAATATTAGCATTCCAAGAATCATTGGATAAAGATGCAGTTTTCTTATCTAAACAGTTAAGGATAAGAAAAGAAAATTTTCAAAAGTTAAAAACTTCTGGGTTAGGCTATTGTTTGTTCTCCTCTAAAGATGATACAGAAAAACTACAAATTGTTTCTGTAAAAAATCGAAAAGAATTTAAAGAAATTGCAGAAGAGTTTGATGAGGATAAAAAGTCTGAATATTTTAATAAAGAAGTTGCTAGATTAAAAAAAGAAAAGGAAAAAATCAAATCTTTAGAAAAATCAAATAAAAATTACTCAAAAAAAGTAAAATCATTAGATAAGAATAATGCGTGTCTAAACGCTGACATTGAAAGGAAAGATTACTTATTAGAGATATCTAAGAAGGAAATTAAATCTAAAGAGATAGAAAATATTAAATTAAGTCACGAAAATGATAAACTCTTAGATAAGTTAGATGCTAGAGATAAGAAAATTGTCGTTTTAGAGAAAAGGATAAAAAAATGAACAAACAAAATTTCATCTTCAAGAACATTATCTTTACACTACCTTTAATATTAATCAGCATTTACTTTTTACTTACAGGAAACTTCTTATCAACACTATTAACAATTATTGCTATACTTATCTGGCACCCCGGTTTTAATAAAATTTTTAGAAGGAAAGATAACGCTATTATAAAAAAACTTATCATCTCATTTATCATTTTACTTATAGCGTTCTTAGTTACTGACATCTCTTTGGAAAAAGAGCATTCTGATGAAAACTTAACTTCTATTGAAATAATAACAGAAAACAAAACCATCATCCCTGAGAAAGTTTACAATTCCATAAAATATTCAAATCAAAACTATTCATTAAATAACACATTTATGGATTATGATAAAAATTGGATTAAAGAAATAAATTTTAAAGATTATTTTCGTGTACGTTCAAATGATAACAATTCTTTAAACTCGTTCATTTACACTGATAACGAACCAGCAAAGATTGAGATTTTGTTAAAAAACGATTGTTATGATATCAAAACTTACCATGGCGATCCTAATTTCCCACAAGGTCCACATTACATTGAAATTGAAAATAATGTTCTTAACGATAATCTTTACACTGAAAAAGGAGAATTTCTTAACTTTAATATTACTGTTTGTGTTAAAAAGAATACTTTACATTTAACTTTAGGTAAAGATTATTCAGGAGAAAATTATAGTTTTGACAATTCCGCAGGATATTCAATGTTAAACACTCTTGCTATTAAAAAAACAGATACAGAAAAATGGTATTATTTCAATTTTGGTGAGAAACAAAACAATGTTTCAGATAAAATCATTTTTATGGTTAACAGTTTCAACGAAAATCCTGATTCTTGTGATGCCACTTTCTTACAAAATACAAAATGTCAACGTGACGCTTTAATGAAAGAGTTTCAACAAATCAATTGTAAAGTAGTCTGGGCACTTTATCAACCTTGCAACCATGGTTGTGATAATGGTGCTTGTTATTAAGCCCAAGCACTAATCATCCAACTCATCACTAACAAACTGATTAGACTATAAATATTATTTAATATATATAATTTGATTGGCTTCTTTTCCCAAAGAACTATACTTAACGAACTTGTTGCAATAAATCCAATCCAAACTAAAAATCCTGTAATCATTCCCAAACCAACAGAAAATATCATTATCGCTAAAACATAAGCTGTTACAATTTCTTTCATAAATCCAATAATATAACTTCTTTTAGGAAACCTTGCTCTCTCTTTCCCCATAAGTTTCATCCACACTCTGCCAAAAACTCTTGGCGAGTACCAAAATGCTCCAATTAACATTGAAACAATTGCTGCCAGAATAATTATGTAATGGTTTACCATTATCTAAGGTATGTTAATGAATTATTTAATTGTTGTGGAAATAAAGTATCACTCTTCTTTTTCTTCTTTCTTTTTTTCAATTCCGTTTTCTAACTTCTCTGTGTGCCGACATTTTGGAAATCCTGGACAACCTAAGAAAGAACCATACATAGAATTTCTTACCACAAGACCTTTATCACATTTAGGACATTTCTTTTCAATTTTGTTTTGTTCAATTTTTTTAATTTCCTTTTCCATCTCTTTAGAAGTTTTACTTGGACAGTCCGGACTAATACAAACACCATCTGGCCGTTTACCTTTCCTGATAACTTCTACCATTGGCGATTGACAATGTTCACATAACTTATCGGTAGGTTTGATTAAACCAGTATTAGGTAAATTGAACGTAGTTTTACATTCAGGATATTTATCACAAGCAATAAACCTGCCGAATTTTCCCTTTTTCATTGTTAAACTGCCTTCTTTACATTTTGGACATTGACCAACATGGTTTTGTTTTTCTTCAGTCTCCCGTACAGATTTAATGATATCTTTACCAATTTCTTTTTCTTTCTTCTTAAACTGAGCTAACAGTTTTGTTAAAAATTTTTTAGCTTTTTCTAAAACTGCTTCTTGTTTACCTTTACCTTCACGAATCTTTTCCATGTCAGCTTCAAAATCAGCAGTAAGTTTTTCATCAACAATTGTTGGAGCATGTTTTTCTAAAACTTCTAAAGTTTCCATGCCTAATTGTGTTACAATAATTTTAACCCCTTCAACATAACCTCGTTGAAATAATCTGTCTAAGATGTCTGCACGAGTTGCTTTAGTTCCTAAATTGCGTTTTTCTAACTCTTTAATGATAGAACTTTGGTTAAATCTGTTTGGAGGTTGAGTTTCTTTATCCTCCTTAGATATTTTCTTAATCGTAACTGTTTCGTTTTCTTTCATGTCTGGAAGAGTAATTTCTTCTAATCTCACATATGGTTTATAGAAAGCGTGCCAATTCTCTTCAACAGTTCTTGTTCCTTTAGCAGTAAATATTTCATCGTTAACATCTAAAGATGCTTCCATAGTTTCACGAACGGCAGGTTCTGCAAATGTTGCCATAAACCTTTTAACAATTAAATCGTAAAGTTTTTCTTCTCTTGGTTTAAGAGTTTTAGGAACTTGCCCGGTTGGATATATTGCAGGATGTGCAGGATCAGTTTTCTTTCCGTTGTTAGGTTTTAATGTTGTTTTTTTCAGTAACTCTTTACACAAGTCCCCATATTGTGGCTGTTTACTAAGTTGTGTTAAGATTTTTTTAAGTTCTAGCTTTGGATCTAATTGTTGGGAAGAAGTTCTTGGGTAAGAAGTAACTCCTGCCAAATATAATGATTGAGCAATTGCAAGAGTTTCTTTAGGAGTAATTTTAAATTGTCCATAAGATTCAGATTGTAATGTTGTTAAATCAAACGGATATGGTGGTGCTTGATTCCTTTTTGTACGTTTAATTTGTTTAATCTTAGCTTCTTTTTGACCTTTAACTTTGGTCATGATATTTTCCATAACTTTTTTGTCAAAGATTTTATCTTTCTTGTGCCAAGCTTCAACGGGACTTTTTTTGTAATCACCATCTAATTTAATTAACCAGAATGGTTCAGAAACAAAAGCATTAATTTCCCTTTCTCTATCTACTAATAATTTTAATGATGGTCCTTGTACTCTTCCTGCAGACATAACTTTAAATGCGCCTGTTGACTTTACTGCAGAGGTTAAGGCTCTACTAAGATTAATTCCATAATACCAATCTAAAAAATGTCTGGTCTCACCAGCAAATGCTTGACCCCAATCAAGATGTTTAAGTTTATTTTCATAAGCTTTTACTAAATCACCTTTAGTTAAAGTAGAAAATTTCATTCTGTTAGCATCTTTTTTCTTGCAGGCGTACCGGATAACGTTTAATCCAATAACTTCTCCTTCAACATCATAATCGCATGCAACAGTAAATTCATCACACTTTTTTGAAAGCATAGAAATTGTATCAATGTACCCTTTAACATATTTAAGATCTTTATGTGATTTGTATGAAGCTTCCCATTTAATGTCAAATACTGGATAGGTCCAACCTTTTTTATTATTTTCAACTAATCCAAACAAATGACCAACAGCAGAAGTTACAAAAATTTTATTTTTACCATGAGTTAATTCAAAATATGACCCACCTTTACTTTTCTTTTTTACTGGAGCAGAATCTGCTAAAGCATTTGCTACTTTTACAGCTGAACTAGGTTTTTCTGTAATTATCAGTTCTGTCATTGTGTAGAAATATTTTTATGCTTTTTTATAAATGTTCTTGTTTTTAGTTATTAGATTAGAGAGAGTGACTTAATTTAATTTCCATTTATTATTTTGGTACTTTTCTTCTTGAAGTAGAAATTCCATCTGTTTTTTTATTTCTTTAATATCTTCTTCATTCAATGGTTTAAATAAATCGTAGAAACCAGTTGATCTGTCTGGTAATTGTACTGATTCGGGAAACACTTGTACTTTAGCATCTTTTGCTCTGCCTATAATGTGCATATGTAAATAAGGGGTTTTATTCTTCTTAAATGCCCAATTACCCATATCTTGATAATTCACTTTAACAACATTAACTCCGCATTTGTTCATTGCTTTTTCTAAAGATTCACCTGCAATCATTGATAAATACATGTATTCGTAAGCAATTTCTAAATCTAATTGAGTTCTATCTGAAACAGAAACGTCTTTAATTTTAAGTCTGAGATGTCCACCTTCTTCTCTAGAAACAAATGGGTGTTCATGAGATTCAAGGATAAAATTTTTAGTTTCATAGATAATTGCCATGAGTATAATGTAACTGAGGATATATTTAAATTTTTACTATTTAAGTGACTACATTTTATGCATCTATCATATTTTTGTCTACACTTTGCTAATTTTGTAGTCACCTGACTCTTTTTTCAAAGAATTACTTATTTCAAACATTTCTTAATAAACTCGTTACATTTAGGATCTCTGGCAATACAAAAGTTTGTTCCCCCAAACTCATCATAAAATTTCTCTAAGAGGTTTTTAACTTTATTTCTATAATACATCACAGAGTTATCTTTAATATTTCCAATCTTATACTCACTTGCTAAACAGTGATCAGCTAAAAGAATTTCTCCATTATATCCTATAGAGAGACCATAATACATGAACCCACAAACATCTTTTCCATTAATCGGGCAAGTTTCAGTTAATAAGAAAAATTCTGCTTCATCTAAAACTAACGGGTTGATTTCTTCAGTTTTAAACAGTTTTTTATACTTTTTTGCGTTTCCAATATAATTTATTGGTCCGGCAGCATGAAACATTTTATCGTTAACAAAAGAGCTAATCATCTTCACATCTTTTATGTTATGGTCAGAAACAACTGAATAAACTCCAGCATAATGAACCACATAATTATTAATATGTTTTATTTTTTTGTTAAATTTAGATTTAACTTTTTTAATAGCATCCATCACTTTCCTAAAATTAGCAGGGGACCCACACACATTTTGATACTTATTTTCTGATATTACATCTAGACTTATTGTAAAACCTACATCGTGTTTTTCTAAAAAAGAAATCCAATTGTCATTTAATAAAGTGCCGTTAGTTGCAAAAACAACTGCCATTTTTCTTTTATTTGCATGTTCAATCAATTCTTTAAATTTTGGATAAATTAAAGGTTCTCCCTCACCAGCGATAGCAACAGTTTTCGCACCTAACTCCGATGCTTCATCAATAATTTTTTTATATTCTTCAAAAGTTAATGAGTTTGACATTACTCTTTGTCTTACAGCAATTGAACATTTTTTACATCTAAGGTTACAAATGGGTGGAAGGTTCAAGAACAAAAAATCCATGACTTCTTTTCCCAGGTCTATTTTTTTAATTTTTTCATAATATTCTGGAGTTCCATACAAAAGATGATACTTCTTATTTGAAACTTCTTTTAAAAACTTTTTTTGTTCTGGTACAAGCATATTTCCAAACACATTGTTAAGCATTAAGGAAAGGTTTGTGACATGTTTGGGGATATTAAATATTAAATATCCTTTAGGAATTTCAATAAACCTAAATGATTCTCCTAATTGCTTGATCATTTCAAGCAAATCTTCTTTAGAATACCATGTTGAAAAAAAACCAGTTTTAGATTCAAACTGAATTGTTGGACAATCAGATTTTTTCTTTGAAAAAATGTTTCCAATAGTTTTCTTTTTCTCAACACCCAAAATGGGAACGTTTTTCTTATAAGTTTCATAGCCAGACTCTAAAAATGATTCTGCTTTGTAAACACCAATCATCATTAAAGTATCATTAATATCAAGTTTTATTTTTGAAATTATTTCTGTTGCAGAACCTTTTGCAGTAAAAACTTTATCTTTAAAACTCTTTTTTGAATTAAACAGCTTTCTTGCATTTTCAACAAAGTCAGGAACAAAATCATTAACAAAGATAGAATTTTTTACTTTTAGTTTAACTTTATTTACAAAAAGCATTTCCCTACTTCCTGTTGCACTACCAAAAACCCATAAATTTCTAACTTGATTATCTTTTTGTCTTATTAATACTTTTATTGCTTCATCTAACTCTTCTCTGTTGTCATTAGTCATATCTGCAGAATTATAGATTCCTTTATTAGAAATATTTTGCCAAAATGTTTTGGTCTTGATCATTTATTTTCCCTTCAATCACATAAAACTTTCTAAACTCAAATTTACTAGGTTCTCTTTAGCTTGCCTTTCTTTAAATGATGGAGACAATTTAACAAACATTTGACCGTTAGCCATAGTTCTTAGAATAGGTACAGATTTATCAACTAAACTAGATAAACACTCACCAACAATTGATAAAGGTACTCTTGCCCTGGCAGAAATTTCTTGATGAGATAAAGGTAATTGTTCAGTATAAAGTGTTAAGAAAACTTTCTTTTCGGTATGATTTAATGGAACAATATGTGGTAAATCATCATGACATTCAGAACCTTGCATTTGAACACAATCAAGTCTTTGAGACAACTTTTCAATCTTATTATCTAATTGCTGAAGATAATCAAACAATGCTTGAATTTCTGAAGAATTCTCATTAATAGCAGATAAATGCTCTTCTAAAGCAAGTCTAATCTTACTAAATTCATTATTTGTATTATCTTTAAAGTCGCTCATATTTTTAATTTGAAGTATATAGTACTTCCTCTATTTTATTCTTATGACTATTAACTTCTACCACAAATACCCCCATCAATAGACATTTCTTTAAGGTTTAAATACCTTTCGATTGTGCAAAATCACTAACCAATAGTTAGAAATAAGATTTTAAGCTTGGAGATTATTTAGTTGATATATAAATCAGTTTATTGTAATTCCAATATTTTCTTAACAGTAGAATCAACAAATATTTTCATGGTATCAAATATTTTTAAAGAATGAGATTTTGGAATTAATAATTGAAGATCTGTACAAGCAAGAATAATACAATCAACTTCTTTTGTTTTAAAGTTATCTATAATGTTAATCAATTCCTCACGGTCTTTATTGTTTTGTTGTCCAATAACTAAATTGTGAATTATTTTACCCATTTTGGCTTGTTGAAAATCATCTGGCATTTCATAAGCAATTTGGTTTTGTTCAAATGCATTTTCATATAATTTGTTCTTAATGGTGGCAGATGTTGAAACAATACCCACTTTTCTGAACTTATTATTTCTAAGAAAATCAACTGTTTCTTCAATAATACTCAAAACTGGAATTTTAACAGAATTACGAATATCATTAATAAAAATGTGAAGTGAATTACAGGGCATTACAATAAAGTCAGCCCCACTTTTTTCTAAACGTTGAGCTTCTTCTATTAAGAAGGGTAGAAATTTCTCAATACCCACATTCTTTGAAATGGTTTCATCTTCAAACTGGTAGGGGATAGGAACGCTTGAGATTATAATTGGTGGCCGATTAATTTTATTTTTCTTTTGACAAGAAAAGATTAAATCTAAATAAAATTCAGAAGTTGTTTCTGGTCCAAGTCCGCCAATTATTCCTACAGTTTTCATAGAAATAAGAGAATGGGTGATTTTATATAAAACTTATTCAAAGAATTACAAAACTATTAAAAACTAATCTTGTTTTTTATTCACCTATGGTTAGATCAAAAAAAGATTTAGAAGTAGAATTATCTAAATTGAAAACTTTTCAAGAACCATCTTTAGAACTTGAACAGTACGCAACTCCTGATATAATTGCTGGAGATTGGGTCTGGCAGATGGCTTTAAAAGGAGAAGTTGCCGGTAAAATTATCTTAGATGCAGCTTCTGGTCCGGGAATTTTAGGAATTGCTTTATTATTAATGGGTGCAAGAAAAATTTATTTCATTGATAAAGATGAATCTGCAATTAAACTTTGTATTGACAATTATAATAAAGTCAAAGAAGAATATGAAATTGGTGAAGCAGAATTTATTATTAATGATATCACTTTGTTTGATGAAGAAGTTGACATTGTTGTCCAGAATCCGCCTTTTGGAACTAAAACTGAACATGCAGATAAAAAATTCTTAGAGAAAGCTTTTTCTGTCTCAAATATTGTTTACAGTATGCACAAATTCTCAACAAAATCTTTTGTAGAAGCGATTGCTAGAGATTTTAATTTTCAAATAACTCATTTCTGGAGATATGATTTTCCGATTAAAGCAACTTTCATGCATCATAAGAAACCTGTTGTGATGGTGGATGTGGGATTGTGGCGAATGGAGAAGATATAAAATGTTTAAAGAAATAATTAAATGGGATATTTATGAAATTCGAACAGATGATAAAATTTATGGAGTTATGCTTCGTGGAAAAATCAGAAAGTTTTGTTTAGAAAGAAACAGAAACGTTCTTGCAGAAAATACTCAAGATATTGAAAAATCTGTAAGATTTGCAATACCTATAGGGGAAGATTCATCTGAGATTGAAGAATATTTAAAGAGTTTTTTACCAGATGTAACCATTGAATTAGTTAAAAAAGATGTTCCTAATCCGGTTTTGTCTAAATTGAAAGTAAATATTGAAGATAGATATACATTATGAGTACTCTTTAATATACATTTAAGAATCTAAATCATTATTAAAATGAATCTAATTCCAATTTAAAATGGCAACAAAGACTTTTACTGATAAGAAATTAAGAAATGTAGTTTCTCAATTAGAATTTGATGAACCTGAAAGGACAACTTATACTCATCAATCGCTTTCTGAAATGTTTAGATTGCCAGAAATTCATGCTAGTATTAATTATAATTTTGATAATGGTTTAGTTATTAGAGCTAGTCCAGTAATAGCTAAAAAATTAGGGAAATACAAAAATGACGGGAACGTTTCACTGGAAGACCGTTTAGAATTTAAACAGGCTGAAGATGAAATTCTTGCTGATTACAGAAAAAGAGAAGCTGAAGCAGAAAAAGAATTTAAAGAAAAGACGGCATTTTGGAGAAAGAAATTTCCTAATTACAGAAGAAGTAAAAACCCTAATAAAAGTAAGAGCGGTTTATCTACAATTTCTATGGCAGAGATTGAAAGGCCAACAAAACATTTGATTGGAATGTCTTTAGGAGGACCTAAACACCATTTAGGAATTCTTATTAAAAATTATGAAGATACTGATCGTTTAACTGCAAAAATAGAATCTGCACTGGTAACTTATCAAACTCCAAAAACAATCATGAACTATGATCTGTTAAAGGGAACAACAGATATGAAAAGTGGAGATTTAGTAGAAATTATGGGCCAGTTAAAAGAACGTTATGATGTTGGAACTTCTTACAAAGATGGTGAAGAGTTAAAAAGTCCTGCAATTGGCAACACCTGTCTTGCTAGGGGGTACCCGTTACCTTTAGAACGACAAAATAATGTTTTCTCAATCAAACTAACCCCAAGAATGACCGTTAAAGAAATGGTAGGTGCAATTACAAGAGTCTATCAAGCTGGGGAAGCTTTCAAAGATGGTTATAATAAACTAGTTGATGATCGGAATATCAGGGAAGATTTTGAGAAACAAAAGGAAGAAATAAGACAAGATTCTATACTAAAAGTATTCTGATACCAAACATTTTTATATTAATCTTAATTACTTATTTATTATTAAAGAGGGGTTCAGATAATTATGAAAGCAGGTCAAACATTAAAAGATAAATTCTATACATTAAAAAGTGAGAAAGTTCTCGGTCAATTAAACACTTCTGGGAAAGGTCTTACTAACCATGAAGCTGAACATCGTCAACAGCTTTATGGTTTAAATGAACTTAAAGCCGAAAAGAAAATTAGTGCATTTAGAATTTTCTTAGAACAATTCTCTTCCCCTTTAATCTGGATCTTATTGTTTGCTCTAGTTGTTTCTCTGTTCCTTAAAGAAACTACAGATGCTATTGTCATTGCTAGTATAGTTATTTTAAATTCTATTCTGGGATTCGTGCAAGAGTTTCGTGCAGAAAAGTCTATTGAAGCTTTGCAAAGAATGGCTTCTCCAAAAGCCAAAGTGCTTAGAAATGGTAAAGAAATTAAGATTGAAAGTAAATATCTTGTTCCTGGTGATATAATCATTTTAGAAACGGGTGATAAAATTCCTGCAGATTCTCGTTTAATTGAAGCGCACAGTTTAGAAACTCAAGAAGGCCCGTTAACCGGTGAATCACTTCCAATTTCTAAAAATACTGATGAACTTGCAGAAAAAACTGCCCTTGCTGAAAGAAAAAATATGGTTTTCTCATCAACGGTTATTACTTCTGGGAGAGGTAAAGCAGTAGTAGTTTCTACTGGAATGAATTCAGAAGTTGGCAAAATTGCAACACTTATTACAGAAGCTCATGAAAAACAAACACCATTACAAAAGAAGTTAAGAGAACTTGGAAAATATCTTACAATTGCTGTTGTAGCAGTTGCAGTTTTAGTTTTCCTTGCTGGAGTCATTGGTGGTAAACCAGCATCTGTAATGTTCTTAACTGCGATTGCTTTAGCTGTAGCAGCAATTCCTGAAGGTTTGCCAGCAGTAATTACAATCTCGTTAGCGTTAGGCGTTCAAAAGATGATTAAAAAGAACGCTTTAGTAAGAAAATTGCCCAGCGTAGAAACTCTTGGCGGTGTAGATGTTATCTGTACAGATAAAACGGGAACGTTAACTCATAACCAGATGACTGTTAGAAAAATTTATGCAAATAATACTATCTATGATGTTACTGGTTCTGGTTATGAAGCAAAAGGGACGTTCACTTTAGATAATAAACTAGCTAACCCTTTACTATTACACCAACTTCTAAAAGTTGGACTTTTATGTAACGATGCTTCATTTGAAACAGAAAAAGGTAAAAGAGAAATCATGGGTGATCCAACTGAAGCAGCTTTGATAGTTAGTGCAGAGAAAGCTGGGTTTGAACAAAAAAGAGTTAATAGAGAAAATAAACGTGTAGATGAAATTACTTTTACTTCTGAAAGGAAAATTATGACTACTATTCATGACACACATGAAGGAAAACTCTCTTATACAAAAGGCGCACCGGATATTATAATTAACCAATGTAACCGTATTTTAATTAATGGAAAAGTCAAACGACTAGATCGATTTAAGAAGAAGGAAATTATTCTAGAAAATGAAAAATTTGCTAAACAAGCATTACGTGTTTTAGGGTTTGCTTACAATTCTGGATTTAAGAAAAAAGAAGATTCTGAAAATGATATGATTTTTATTGGTTTGCAAGCAATGATTGATCCACCAAGAGAAGAAGTTAAAGAATCTATAAAGAAATGTCAAGATGCTGGTATTAGGGTAATCATGATTACTGGCGACCATATTACTACTGCAAAAGCGATTGCTGCTGAATTGGGAATTACTGGAGAAGCCATGCTTGGCAGTGAGATAGATACAGCAAATTTAAGTAAAATAATTCATAAAACTAGTATATTCGCTAGAGTTAATCCTGAACACAAATTAGAAATAGTTAAGGCTTTGAAAAAGAAAGGACACGTTGTTGCAATGACCGGTGATGGGGTTAATGACGCTCCTGCTTTAAAGAAAGCAGATATTGGTATTTCTATGGGCATATCAGGAACGGACGTTGCTAAAGAAGCTTCTGACATGATTCTCACCGATGATAACTTTACATCTATAGTTAACGCTGTTGAAGCAGGAAGGGGAATATTTGATAATATTAGAAAGTTTGTGGTATATTTATTGTCCAGTAATCTTGGAGAAGTTACGGCAATTTTCTTTGCTTCAATTTTAGGATTACCATTACCATTAACTGCGGTTCAAATTTTATGGGTAAACTTAGTTACTGATGGTTTACCAGCAACTGCACTTAGTGTCGATCCGCATGCTAAAGAAATTATGAAGCGTAAACCTAAAGCTGCAAGTGAAAGTATTTTATCAAAAAGTTTACGTTGGGACGTTCTTATCTTTGGATTTTTGATTGGTTTAGGAACACTAATTTTGTTCTGGTTATACCAAGGAACAGGTCTAGCAAAAGCACAAACTATTGCTTTTACTGCTTTAGTAGTCTTTGAACTTGCTCGAATAAGAATGATTCGTAGTGAATATAAATTAGGATTCTTTAGCAATAAATGGTTAGTGGCAGCAATCATCATCTCAATACTATTACAACTATTAACAATTTATACTCCATTAGCAAAGTTCTTTGGTACTGAACCATTAACTTTGATTGATTGGGGAGTTGTTATTTTAGCAGCAGTGATATTATTGTTATTGCATTCTCTTTATGTTTGGATAAAGAAGATGTTCAAAAAATAAACACTCTCTAAATAAATAAGAAAAATTTAAAAACTAAAGAATTTAACTTTATCATAAAAAAGAGGTCAAAAATGATTAAAAATAAATTAGATAAATTAATCCAGTTATTAATTCCACCTTCTTTAGTTCTACTTTTAGTAGTTACTGTTATTGAACTATTTTATGGTGTTGGAAAAGTAATGTCTATCTTTATTGATATTTTTGACATTTATGTAGTTATTATCTTTGCTATTGATTTGTATTTTAGGTGGTTTGAAACACCCCATTTTATTCCTTACGTGAAAAAACACATTCTTGATATCATTGCAACAATTCCTTTTAATTTAATCTTTTTAGGAATAGAAGGATTAGCTTTGATCAAGGCACTTAGAGGGGTTAGGTTTATAGCTAGAATTGCTCGATTTGCCAAATTTGCTCGTTATGGCAGATTGTTACGGCTGCTTAGATTTGGAGCAAGAGCACCAAGATTCTTGAGAACACGGAAATATGTTAAAAAAACAAAAATAAGAAAAGTTCAGCCTCATGAAAAAGAATTGAAAAAAACGTTAAGTTTTAAAGTAATCCTTTTAATCACGATCAACTCTATTATGGGTACAGGGATTTGGTTTCTCACCTCTGCAGGAGCAAAATATGCTGGTCCTGCTTCCTTAATATCATGGGGGATACTATCTTTAATTTCAATTTACATTGCGATGTGCTTTGGTGAGTTAGTGTCAATGTTTCCAAAAGCAGGTGGCGTTTATGAATTTGCTAAACAAACTTATGGTAGATTTTGGTCATTTGTTATTGGTTGGACAACTTCTATTGCTGGATCTGTTACAATTGCCATGCTTTTATTAGGAGCTTTACAATATCTAATTCCTATTAAATATGCTTTTACTTACGTCCCAATTGCCATTTTTTTAATTATTGCTTTCAGTTATGTAGCATTTAGGGGAATGCAGACATCCACAGTAGTATTGGTAACATTTGCTATAATCACTCTAACGGCAGTTATTGCAATCATCATACCTGGGTTTTTTAATTTCAAACCAGGAAACTTTGATCCATTTTTTGTATTTCCTACTATGAATCTTCTTTTGGCTATTTTTTTCATTGCAGAAACATTTTTCGGGTGGGAAAGTGCCATATTTCTGGCAGCAGAAACAAAGAACCCAACAAAAATAATGCCGAAAGCTTTGATATGGGGAACTGTAGTTATTGCAATCTTATCATTCTTCCTTGCTTTTACAGCAATGGGAACAATTCCATGGACAGACTTTTCTGAATCAGTTGCTCCTTTGCGAGATTTAGGAGAAGCACATTTTGGAATTGTTGGTGGAGTAATTTTTTCTATCCTAATTTTTATCTCTGTAATTGGGGCAACTGCTGGTTGGATTGTAACTGCACCAAGATTATTAATGTCAATCGCTGAAGATAAACTGTTTTTCACCCAATTTGCTAAAATTCATCCTAAACATAAAAGCCCTTATGTTTCAATTATGTTTCAGATTTTAGTAGTTTCAACATTAGTCATTATTGGAGCTGGTTCGTATGAAACTTTATTACATATGCTAATTCCGTTAATTCTGATTGTTTATTCTGCAGTATTATTAAGTGTCGTTATCTTACGATTCAAAAAACCAAACTTAAAACGTCCTTATAAAGTTATTTTTGGAAAGGTTGGCCCTTTTATAACTATGTTATTCATGGTCTTCTTACTAGTAATGTTTATTAAAGAAACACATAGTGCATGGAACATTTTACGTATATCTGGAGGATTAATAGCTTTCGGTATTCCAGCATATTTTGCTATTGAACTGTTTTATGATCAGAAATATGTTGTCCTGCGACGTAATCTAATGGCTAACTTATCACACTATTACCATAAACTTCCCTTGCCAAAACTAACATTTAACAAAATTATTTCTTTAGTTGGACCGTTTAGTAAGAAAACTAATATTATAGTTTATAATTCTCCTATGGGGGTTTTTACACAAAGCATTTTAAAAAGAAAAATCATTTTTCATAAAATTCACGTTGCTAACCAGTCAAAAGAAGAAATTAAAATATTTAAAGAAAAAATATCTCCAAAAGACCGAAAACAGATTGAGGTTCACTTTTTAAGAACATTGACCATACCTCAAAAAGTTAAGAAAACAGATATATTCATTTCATTTAATGATCTTGGATATGTTAAAGACATTTCTACCTTTGTCCATAACGTAAAAAGTGTATTGAACAAAAAGGGAAAATTTTGTTTTTATATACAACATCATTTTCTTAACGTAGCACCTAATGCTTTAGTAGTAGATGATAAGAAAAAGATTATTCAGTTATTTAAAAAAGAAAAGTTAGAAGCAAGTTATACTAAAAAAAGAAGGTTGTTTAAAACGGAGATCTTTATTTATGGTCAGAAAAAGAGTTAAAAAGAACTTTACATGTCAAGAAAAATATCCAGGATTAACTTAATGAATAAAAATAAATTAGAAACAACTAAAATAGGTAAAGAATGAATCAATTATGCTTTAGATTGAATTATGTAGATTAAAACTTTTTCCGTTTTTTCTAGAATAAAGTTTATTAATAATCTTGAAAACTCTTTAATTATGGAACATGATTTGTCTTATTGGTTGCAAAATGGAACTCAAACAAGAACAGAAGATGTAACTGCATTCGTTGATAAAATAAGAGAAGAAATTAATGAAATTGAAGAACCAATTAAAGTTATTGATGGGGTTATGACTTTGTTTAATCAATTAGCGTATCAATCTGCAAATGATGATTCTAACTTTTTTAAAGTTATAAACAGTGAAAGACCAAATAAAGATTATGTTTATGGATCTTTTGGTAAAACTTTATCTGAACGTTTAAATGATGGTTTTATTTGGAAAGAAAAAGAGGATTTAATCCATATTCCTGGAAACGCTGCTGCTCTTTATTTAATTACTGCATTTAGACAAATAGGTTTTCCGGCTAGAACTCATTTAATGTTTTCTCAAGGAGAAGATTTTAGGGGTTCAGGCGGTTTTTTTTCATTGTATCATCCTACTTTTGTTGACGAGAAATGGTCATTTGATGGTTGGGCAGTTTTTAGTAATGTCATGAAACATCAATTTTCTGAATCTGGAAATAAGTATATTCAAAAACTTCAAAATGATGGGATTGTTGATGATGAAAGCAATATTAAACAAGGGATGAACCCTACTAAAGAAAATAATTTAGTTGGTATTAAAAACTACTTAAACAATTATAGCCCATGCTTTTTTTTGCCTAACCAGTTTGTTAAAGAGAATAACTTGAAAAACATTTTACCTGTTGAGAACTTTTTGCCTTTCCCCAATAAACATATTATTGGAAAAGATCATTTTCAGTATGGTATTGATACAAATAAAAGTTTTTATGAATTAGAAAAAGAAGTTGCGAAAATCATATCACCTATTTTTAATGAGATTCTACATATTCTTGATTTTTAATTAAGTCAGATAAGTTATTTAGGTTCTTTGTGTTATCATTTTTCTTAAACATAAAGCTACTATTACTAAAATATTGTTCTGTCTCTAAATACATCTCTTTAAATTCTTCTGGTTGAGGATTACCATTATATTTAGATTTTAAATGAGATTTAAATTTTTTTAATGATTCAGAATCTTTCCACCAGAAGAATATTGCATAATTTGAAGAATCACCATTAATTCCCCTATAACTAACTAACTCTCCTCCAACAATTCTGCTTTCTAAACTTACTTCCGTTAATAATGGTTTGATTATATGTTCAAAATCTAATTTGTCTTCCTCTAATACTTCAACTTTCCAAGCTTGTAATCTTCCCATGTTTTCTGTTCATATCCTAATTTATTTTATAAACTTTTTTAATAATATCCATCTTTTAGTATAACTTTATAAACTGGTCATTAGATTTGAACCAATTACAACAAAAAATGGCCAAAATGAAAGTAAAAGGACACGAATTCAATGCCCCATTAATTAGAGATTCGTTTGATAGAAGGGCATTACAATTTCATAATAATATTATCACTCTACTTAAAAAAATTGGCGTCATTGAAGATGATATTAATGTGTTTTTACAACCTGTAGCGTATAAGAGGGGCCGAGCTTCTGTTTCTTGGTATTTAGATGGTAGGAACCTTTATTATAGTTATTCGCAATCAAGAAAATTTGTTGAAAATATTTATGTAGTGTTTAAAGTGATTGAGGCTGAAGTTAATGCCTTGCTTAGCGAGGAAAAAACTTTTGATCAGTTTATTGACGATTTTTCTGAAGATAAAGATGTTGAAGAGAAACGTATAGAAGCAAGAAAACTATTGGGTGTTGAAGAAGATTGTAACGACTTGGGACTAATTGGTCAAGGGTATAAAAAGATGGCCAAAAAATGTCATCCTGACGTTTCTGGTGGTAGTACAGAAAAATTTAAAGAAGTGAATAATGCCCATAAAACATTGAAAAGGGAATTAACTTAATTATTTCTAGATTTTAATCTAATTCAGAAAACCATATAAACAATAAAATATTCCTTTTTACTATGTTAAAAATAGGTCATAGGGGTGCTTGTGGTTTAGAACCCGAGAATACATTACGTTCGTTTAAAAAAGCTATTTCTTTAGGTGTTGATATGATTGAGTGTGATGCACATCTAACTAGAGATAATCAAGTGGTTATTATTCATGATTATGGTGTTGATAGAACTACTAATGGCAAAGGAAAAGTTTCTGAGATGAGTCTTAAAGAATTAAAGAAACTTGACGCGGGCAAAGGAGAAAAGATTCCTACTTTGAAAGAAGTTATTGATCTTTGTAAAAAAAATAATTGTAAATTAAATGTTGAAGTTAAAGGTGTTAAACCTGCTAAAATAGTAGCAGAAATGCTTGCTAAAGAAAAGATGAAAACGTTAGGGTTAGTTTCATCTAACCATAAAGAAAGTCTCTTAGAAGCAAAGAAACAGGGTTTAAAAACAGCTTTGATATATTGGGCAACTAAGACGAATATTGGACAAGTTATTTTTGACTCTTCAAGACGATTACTTATGCATTTAACAAAAAGAATCTTGGTTATGAAAGCCAAAGAATCTAATGTTGACTCAATTAACTTAACTAGTACTTTAGCAACAAAGAGTATGGTTAAATATTTACATGAACATAATTTAAAAGTTAATGTTTGGACTGTTAATAGTAAAAAGAAAATTGCAAAATTTCGCAAAATAGGTGTTGATGGAATTTTTAGCAATTTTCCAGACAGATTTTGAGAATTTATTATTTAAGATTTGATTGAAAGTTTTATTCAACAAATAAGAAGATTAAACACTCAAAAAAGAGATAAAATATCAAATAAATAATTAAATTATTTGCGCTTAGAACATTTAATCAAAAAGGAGAAGTTTTAGAATGAGTGTTACACTTTAGAAAAATAGTTAATTAATAAAATTTTTATTTACTAAAATGAAATGGGAAGATGAGTTTAAAGAAGGGAAAGAGATTGTTTTAGCAACTTGTTCAAATAACAGCTGCCCTTTGGCGAACATTGTTGTTTCATTAGGCTTTGTTGAGGATAAATTGTTAATTGCCAACTGTCAAATGAGAAGAACATTTGAAAATTTATTAACAACAAAAAAAGCCTGTTTGGTTTCGGGGCATTTTCGAATTGAAGGAAAAGTAAAATTATTTGACAAAGGTAAGTATTTTGATCTGGCCCAACAAAAAACAGAAGACTACATTGTTAAATCAGTGATATTGGTTGAAATTGAAAAAGTTTTTGACCTAGATGGTGTAAAAGAAGTGCCAATTTAAGTTAAACTTCGCCTAATATACATTAGGCGAACTTAATTTCTGGTTTTTTCGCTATAAATTGCTTTTGGGGCTAACATTATTATCAAAATGCCTGGCTTTTTTAATAAAATGGGCCTCTTGAAAATTTTGAAAGCACACACCTCCTTCTAAAAAAAGAGGTCGTTGATCGAATTTTCTAAGAACAAAACATTCAATCAAAACTTGCAAGTTTTCTAGCCCTAATTATTAAAAAAATCAGCAGAAAAACAAACTAAACTTCCGGTTTTTGCTTAAAACCTTTAAACCAAGAACATTTAAGAAACGCGGAAATGAAATAAGTGAGTTTAACCAACATAACTCATTTTATTACTCTTATGTGATTGAATCTTTTCTGCTTTAGCACTTTTGTTAATTATTCCTTTAAGCTTATCTTCAAACACCTCTGCTTGTTTCAATAGAGGTTTAGGATCTATTTTCAAACCAGCATAAGCATTTAAAGCCCTAATTATTTCCGCAGCAGCTTTACTATCAGGTAGATTATTCCTTGCTTCCGCAAACAAAGCCACCAAAGGAATTTTCATTGTCTTTGCTAACAACGCGCCGGTTGCACCAACAATAATACCTTCACTTAATGGATTTGCAATTCCTTCTAATTTTTTCAAAGTCAAATCATTTTTAGTAGAATAATAAAATACCCTGCTAGTTTTTGAACCAGGAGATCCAACACCTTCTAACGAAATTATCTTTTTTGCAGTTAAAGTAATTGCTAATTCTTCAATCATGTTAGCTAATTTCCAACCCAAATCTTTACCGATATTAATAGCATGTACCAAAACAAGGTTATGTTTCTGATTATAATGAATAGATATTGGTTCAATTACTTTATTACCATGAATCGCAGTCATTGCAGGGATTTCTTCAGCTTCAACAGTACCGATTTTTTCAGTGTTTAAATGATCCATTAAATATTCAATTGAAATTGTTCCAATCAACCCAAATCCTGGAAATCCTTCAATAATTGTAACGTTTTTTGGTTTCTTAGTAAGAATTAATTTCATTTTTATCATCACCTATTTTGTTCTTATCCCTAAATGTTTCTTTAAAGGTATTTAAAGATTTTGGAAATATTACTTTTTTTGTTAATAATCTTTTTATACTTTAACCACTTTGGAATAAGAATCCATGAAACTTACTAAAACTCAACGTTTAATCCTGTATTCTTTAGGCCAGTTTTACAAATCATTAAATCAACCATTAACACAAAAAAATCTCCGTTTGAGAACATCGAAAATCGCATTTATAGAATTACTTTTGTCGTCAAAGACAGTAGGAAAACAAGAAAGAACATTATACAAAAACTTAGAATCATTAGAAGAAAAAAAACTAATCACATACGAAAAAAGGATGATTTGTTTTACTGAAAATGGGTTAAAGATATTAGAAAAAATTAATAAAGAAACTAAACAATTCTTTGACATGCAAGTATATTTTATAGACGCTAAAAAACCAAAAAGGAAATTACAAACGTTTATTAGCTAATTGATTTTAAATCATCTATTAGTTCTTTATAAATGTCATCAACATAAATTAAAATATTTTTTTGAGATGAATCTTTAAGAATATCTGCCGATTTTTCTCGTGATAAAGATAATGATTCTTCTTTAAGTCTTTCAAAATTTCTTTGAACTATAGTTTCAGGAGTGACTCGAAGATAATGCCATAACTCTTGTACTTTTATAGAGCCTAAATTAAAATTATAGTCCATAAATGCTTCACTTTCTATCATTCCATTACAATAATTTCGCATAATTGCTCCATAAGCAGCGTCTTGACACATTTTATCTGAAATATTACTCTCAATAAAATCAGAATTGGTTAAAGAAACTAATGGATCTAAAAGTTTTATTTCTTTTTCCTCAGCAATTTTAGTTAAATAACCGACTTCATCAGCAAGAACTTTCTTACTATTAAGACCATCATACCCACCGACGAGAAAAAGCCAGTTGGAGTCTGGTTTAAGTTTTGCAAGATTTCCAGAAATTAAAGTTAGAGACCTCATTGAACCCCTTCCACTAGAGAAACAATGATAACTTGTACCATTAATATTAAATGGTTCATATAATGGATCAATTTCGCTAGAACGAACTAATTTTAACTTTGGATTCTTTAATATATTTTCTAAAACCCCTTTCACAATCTTAAGAATATTTTAGATTATTTAAACTTTTTGAGAGGTAATCATGATGATTTAAAATAAGAAAACGTAAATTATTTAAATCACAATTGTTTCTTTTAAATAATGAAAAAAGATGTGATTAAAAAACAAAAACCAACAGTGTTTGGTTATGAACTTCTATTGGATTGTTACGATTGTAAAAAAGGAGTTTGTGGTGATTTAGCTCATTGTTATAGTTACCTTGACAAAATGGTTGATTTCATTGATATGACAAAGCAAGAACCACCAACAATCTTTCGTACGGATAGGAAACTATTTCCAGATAAAGCCGGACTTAGCGGTTGGGTGCCTTTAGTAGAATCATCCATTGTTATCCATACATTATCAGGACACAATTACATTTCTATTGATGTGTATAGTTGTAAAAAGTTTGACCCTAAAAAAGTGATTGCTTTTACAAAGAAATATTTCTCTCCGAAAAAGATTGAAAAACAATTAATTGAAAGAGGAAAACATTACTTCACTAAGAAATAGGCGATTTTTTTATTTTAATTTTTTTATATTTAATTAATAACTTTCTCAAACATTAACACTATAAACGAAGTAATCATCCCAAGGGTTTTCTAATTCCATCATTTGTTCTTTAGATAACTTTTCAAAATGTCTTCTGAAAGGACGCATAGAATTACCATGTGCAGAAATAGCCACGTTAACTTTCTCTTTTTTCATTTTCTTCAAAAGATCTTTAATAAATAATTTTACTCGTTTCTCAACATCTTTAACAGATTCTCCACCAGGAGGTGGAACATCATAACTTCTACGAACTATTTTTAATTCTGCTTCACCCATCTCTTTGATGAATTCTTTTTTTTCTTTACCATGTAAATGATCAATCTTGTGCCAATGAAGTAAAGTTAAATAATCTTCTTTGCCTTCTTTTTCAACAAATGCTTTATGAGATCTGCCTTGCAATTTCCCATAACACCTTTCTATGATTCTGTCATCTGTAATAACAGTTTTACATTCTTTATGAAATTTAAGAACTTCTTTCAAAGTATCTTTAGATCTTGTCAAGTGTGAACGATAAGCAACGTCTATACTTGTTTTTTTAAGTTTCTGAGCAACTTTCTTTGCATCTAGTATTCCTTTCGGGGTTAATTTAGAATCTTTCCAGCCAGTAAAGAAATGCATCCTGTTGTAATACGATTGTCCATGCCGGAATAAGTAGATTTTTAAGATCATTTGTTAAACTTAAAATAAAATAGTTTATTATTATTTGTAATAACTAAAGAGTGACAAATAAAACAAAAACTTTATAAATAATAACTGTTTTTAGGTTAAATATGGCCAAAAAAGATGATAAGTTTGGTGAGTATAATAATATTATCATAGATTACAAACTAAAGAAAAATAAGAAGAAACCTTTGTTTGGAGATGATGATAATGATCTTTACGGAGGATTATTACAAGATTTAGGACTTCCAGAATTAAATAATGAATTAATTCTTAAAGAGAATATAACAAAAGAATATAATAATAACAAAATCAATGAAATAAATTACATAATCAAAAATAAAGAAATAGAAAATTACAACAATTTAGAAACAATTATTGGAGAAAATTATGGACTTAATGACAAGGATATAATTTATCACCCTGACAATTTTAATAACGAGTACGTCAACATTCTTAATGAAGAACATAATAACTTTTTAGATATTTTTGGAGAAAATTTAGATCATGATATTACATTAACTCCGACTGAACATCAGGAACAATCTGCGGAGTATGCAGCAAAAATTAGGGAAATACAAAAGTCAATCACCCCTGAAGAAATGAACGCAGTTATCTCTATGTTAAGAGTTGGAGCGTTAATTACTGCTTCCAGTGGATTATCTGGTGTATTAGCAGATAAAGCTCAACAAGTATCACCAAAGTTAAGAAAACAAACTGAAAGATTAATCGGAGTTTATCAAAATACTTTATCAACAGAAAGTCCGGTTGGACAAGTGTTAGAAAGAGACGTATCAGAAACTAAAGGTGCTAAATTGTATGCCCCTGAAAGTGATGATTTAAGAGAACTTAACAGAATGCTTGTTGCAGGTGGTGCTTGTACAAGAACTTTAGGGGAACCTACTAATGAAAAATTAGAAAAACGACCGGTAAAATGTTTTGCTGAAGATTCTAAAGCTGGTGGTTCAGTACACTTTTTGTTTAGTGGTAATCCAAATTGTTCAGCATATAACAGAATGTATTTAGCAACTGGAGAGGAAGGGAAAACTTTTGCTTTCTTGGATTGTATTGAATCAGGAAACATAGGTAGAAGTTCAATACAAGGTTATTTAAATAATAATTTATCAGAGGAATTGTTAGGTTCATTTGCATCTAGCATAATCATTGCTAACAGATTAGGATTAGAAAAATTAGCTTTTGGTGATTTAGAATTTGTAGACTTAGCTAGAGGATTAGGTTTTGGCGAGAGAAAAGTTTTCAATAATGGAGACTCACCTTATGATGCTAAATTAGGTTACAAAGGTGGAACCGGCCATAGCAATGGACCTTACTTATGGACAATGGGAAGAACTGGCGGTAGTAATTATCGAACAATTGATCCCAGACAGTTTAATCCAAACGTACTAGAAATGATTGCAGAAAGTACTGAATCAGTAATTGATCGTTTAGAAAATAGCAAACGTAAAGCAATTAGAAATTTAAAATCTGACTTTGAAGATTATTTTAGTATGATTAGACAAATTTATTCAGATTCCAGAAATATTTTGGGAGAATGTGCAGATTTAGCTTTGGAAAGAATAGATTCTGTTGCTGACAAGTATGGTTTTGAGTTAAATGGATTAAGAACTCCTGCTGTTTCTGAAGAAGAATTTGTTGAACCAGTTAAATTAGTTTCTGGATTTTAACAATAAAAATGCCAAACAAACAAAGATTACAAGGATTATTAACTGAAATGCTAGCTTCAGCTGAAGCTAAAGATCAAGAAAAAACAAATGAATTAAGTACAGAATTTGATGGTTTACTTCTTAAGACTTTTTCAGATTCTGATGTTGAAAAGTCTGAATATGATAATTGTAGACAGTCCTGCGTGGTTTGTTTAACTTTTAATGAGATGTATGAAAGATGTTTAGCTGATGCAAAAGAAAGGTACACTAATATTATGAACAAATAATCTGTTGTAGATTCTACAACACAAATATTTATATTGAAAAAATAAAAATTATAAAAACATGACTTATCCAAAAATAACTTCAATCGAAGAACTTTTATCTTTAGATCAAGGAATAGCTTGCGATTTAGATGAAACTTGTTCCTGGACAGTTTATCATTGGATTGATTTGATCAAAAGTGAGTTTGGTAACCCAGAACAATTAACAACATTAGAAATGGTTGGAAAATATCAATATGTCCAGAACGTTCCATATTTTAACACTGCTGAAGTTAACGAATTCATTGATGGTTTACTTTTTTCTAACGAATTACAAACAGAACTACCTCTGATTGATAGTGTAAACGATTATATTCACGCTGTAGATGAAATAATTCCAATTAGATGTTACTTAACTATCCGTCCAGAATCTGTTGTTGAAGGGACACAAGAATGGTTAGAAAAGCATCAATTTCCAGAAGCAACAGTGTTTGCTAAACCAGATTCAATTGACCGATTGGAGGGAAACAAATGGAAAGCAAACATCTTAAAACAAGCATATCCAACAATCCAAGGTATAATTGATGATAACCAGGGTATTATTAACGAACTAGGAAAAGATTACAAAGGAACATTATTCTTGTTTGGTCATGAATTATCTCCTAATGGGAATAAATTCGTTGTTCCATGTAAAGATTGGGATAGAGTATATCAAGGTATTAAAAACAAATATTCATAAACTAATAACATTAATTTTATAAATAGGTTCTTTCTTTTAACCAAAGTTACGCATAAAATAATATTAATAATAACGATTAGGAGGTCGAAGGTTATTGTTCATGATGCAAGATTGTGGCACTAAGCGAATGTAATGAGCGCATGTGGCACCTCTTTGTATGATAAACTTTGTAAAGATTATATGGCAAAACAAACAGTAGAAGTATTAATTGAAGGTGGAAAGGCAACAGCAGCACCACCATTAGGACCAGCTTTAGGTCCAACAGGAGTCAATATTGGGCAGGTAGTTTCAGACATTAACAAAAAAACTGCTGACATGAAAGGAATGCAAGTTCCTGTAAAAGTTACGGTTGATACCGATAACAAAAGTTTTACAATTGAAATTGGAACTCCACCAGCATCAGCTTTGATCAAAAAAGAAGCAGGTGTAAAGAAAGGTTCTGGAAATCCGTTATCTGAAAAAGTAGCAGATTTAAAGATTGAACAGATTATCAAGATTGCTAAAATTAAAGAAGATGCTTTATTGGGATCAGATGTTAAAGCAAAAGTTAGAGAAATTGTAGGTACTTGCCAATCAATGGGAATGCTTGTTGAAGGAATGGATGCCCAGTCTGCATTAAAAGCTATTGCTGAAGGTCAGTTTGACGCTCAAATCAAGTCAGGAAAAACAGAGTTAAGTGCAGAAGAAATGAAAGAACTTGAAGAAGAGAAGGAAAAATTGCAAGCAGAGATTGAAAAGAAAAGAGCAATTTACGAAACACAAGCTAAAGAGATTTTAAGTAAGTTCACTAAAGATGTTAGGAAAGCTCGTAAAGCCATGGGTGACGCTGGTATTCCAATGTTAATCATTAACGAACTTGCTCCTGAAGAAGAAAAGGTTAAAGCTTAGTTTTCTTTTTTAATTTATTTTTTTTTCTTATTATTTTTTTAAGTACATATTTAGTGAGTCATTAAACTAAATCTTTTATTTTTCTTAGAAAACTTTATTAATCTATTAACAAAATCAGTTCTATGGAAAAAGATACTCTTTTAGAATTCATTGCAAACGCCCATAGAAATACTTATGCTGCCCCTGCTGAAATTAGGTTAAAACATAAATGTGAAACCCCAATTCTTCCTGGTCATAAAGATTATTGTTACACTGAAGGAGATTTTAAATATTATGATTCATATACAGGAGAAACTTGGGCGCCTGGTAAAGAAGAAGTTTCATTTAAAGAAGTACCAATATGGTGCATGTCTTATCAAGGACAACATAATTCTAAGTATGGTGAAGATTTTTTTCAAGAACAAGTGTTTCCATTCCTAAAGAAAGCTTTAATGAACTTTGATAAAAAGATGCCGTTCAGGGGTCCAAAAGAGTTTTCTGAAGGCGAATTCAAGTACATTTTTGAAATGGAAGGAGATTATAGTTATTTTAAAGGTCAAGAAAGAATTTTTTATAATGGAGAAAGTATTTTCTTTCAAGATGTTATGGGTTCTTTGATAAAATAGTATTACCTTCTTCTAATTCTATCTAATTCTTCAATCTCTACCTTCTTAATAGCTAGAATAGTTTCAGACATCTTTTCAATAAGTTCAGAAAGTTGTTTGGTCTTATTCATTTGTTTAATTAACAAACCAATAACAATAACCGCTTCAATGAATAGAATGAATATAATTATAGCAAAAGCAAATATTACTTCAACCAATGGTACATCTACACCAAATACTAGCATTCTATCATCCTCTTTTTAGATATTATTTTTTTGTTGCTTTTAAAAGTTTCTATTTTAGTCTTAAGTTATGTCTGTTGAAAAAACACCCTTGCCAATGGAGGCGCATTTTTGGCTTGAAAAGACAAAAATCTACGTGCCGTGCAGGGTGTTTTTGATACAGAACTTAATAAATGGGAATTATTACTCCAATACTACATCAAACTTATTCTCACTTACAACCATTTTATCAAAAATAATTTTAGTTTGAATTTCATAGTCACCGTTAAATTTCTCTGGATCATACTTTAATTGCTGTGCGAACAATAAATTCTGTCCTTTTGGTGGGAAGTATGGTCCATAAATGTCACTAAACTGAGATGTTTTTTCTCTATCTAATAAAACGTCAGACAATTTCATTTTTACCGGTAATTCTCTATTTTCTTTAATTTCAGATAGTTTGTTAATACTTAACTCAAACGTATAAGCATTACTAGCTTGTTTAAAGCTATCGAACACTGAAGCTCCCGTAAGTAGATTATCATTACCACCCTTATTTGATAATTGTTCTTCAATAACACTTCCAGGAGAAATTACCAAATAAATGTCAAAAGTATTCTCTTCTGTGTTTAAATCTAACATTGTTCCAGTAATAGCTTTAGCTTTAAGATTAATTTCCTTCTCAAAAACATCTCCATCAAGAGATTTAAAGACAACTTTTACTGTTCTATCTTTAGTAGAAAGTTCTGGTCGAGTAATCTCTAATGAAACTTCTTTACTTTCTCCAGGTTCAAGTTTCAGAGTTTCAGATTTAGCCAGTTCTGTCTTCAATAGATTGCCGTTAACAGCATTTGCAGAGTAACTAATACCAGACAGCTTGTTAAAGAAAGACCCTTCATAGCCCAAGGTCTTAGCTTTTAGGATGAAGAAAGGTTCTTCAGGGGTATCTTCAATGTTAGAGTTTAATTCTAAAGTTTCATTACCATTATTCTTTAAACTAAAAGTTACAATAGTGGTATCATCATTATCAATTTCATTTGTAATATCAACAATTAATGTTTCTGTTTCAACAATTGGTTCTTCTGTTTTCTTTTTATTACTTGATTTCTTAACAGTATTCTCAACAGTAGGTTCTGTAGTTGTTACAGCACCACCACCAGAGGAAGAACTTCCACCACCAGAACCAGAAGGGGTTGAAGAAGGACAACTTATTACCATAGGACCATAATCATTAACGTATCCAAATACTGAACCGCCATTACTAGAATTATATGGATAGCTACTTCCACTATTAGCGTAACCATCACTATTACTATCAGTAAAGGTTAAACTACAATAATCATCCCAAGAGTTACCTTGAGAGGACATTGTTCCAGAAACATTAACAGATGTATTAAAATTATTGCCATCGGTTAAAACATAAGCATGATAAAAAGTTGCATCTTCAAATGTATTATAATAAATTGAGTTGTCAGTACCAAGATTAATAAAAATCCCGTAACCAGAATTACTAAATGTATTATTTCTAATTATAAAATTATTTCCACTTAAAGTAATCCCTCTACTAAGTGTATCAAAAGTAACATTATTAATAGTAAAGTTACTAGCATTATTTATTACAAATCTTATTCCTTCTGATCCTGAACCACTAAAAAAACCATTACTAATAAAACTGTTACTTGGTCCTGCATTTGAGAAAATGCCATAAACACCAGTATTAGTAAGGTTAAAATTTGTCAGGTTAAAGTTACTTAAATTATGTGTAACCTCAATTGCTTGGCTAGTTCCATCTATTCTTATCCCAGAAGCTGTAAAGTTATCACACGAAGCAGTTGATTTAGTTAAACTAATTCCTTTAAGGTAATCTTCAATCTGACAATCAATTATTGTTACATTAACAGCATCATTGACATATATACCAATTCCAGAATCCGAACCTGTCCCTTTAATAATTGTATCAGAACAAGTAACTGTAACATTATCAGTTAATATTCTAAGGACTCCTGGTGAACCTAAATCATTAATTTCAAATGTACCTGGACAAAGACTTATACTCTCATTAATTTCTAAATCGTTTGATGGTGCTGTACAACTTAAGTTTAAACTGAGATTGATTTGAGTACTATTTGTAGTAGATAAATTTAAACTGGTTTCATTTGCTGAGTAACCAAAAGAACTATTGAAATAAGCACTAACATTGTGTGGTGTTAAATACGTTACTCCTGTTGCATTCTTTTTTAATTCACTTAGTTCTAAGTTAACCAAACCTTCACTATTAGTAAGGCCACTATAATCCACATTACCAGTACTATTAAAGTACCCAGTAACATTTGCATTTGGTAATGGATAATTCAAATCACCAAAAGTCACATTAGTTGTTACATACCATTTCAAAAATACCGTTGCAGTTCCACTAACATTAATTTCATCAATACTAATTGTAGAATTTAAAATAGTGTTATTTGTATACCCGGTATTAATTGCAAAAACATTAGAGTGCGTATTATTATCTAAAATACTATTAGAAACAGTATTATCATTTGACTCATTAAACATCACACCATAAGTGTTGTTGTAAATAATTGAATTAGTAATTGTGGAATCATTACTATTGTATAAATTAACCCCACTAGTAAAGTTTGTCAATTCAATATTGTTAATTGTTATACCAGTTCTATTATTTAAAATAAAAGCACTACCAGAACCATTTCCAGTGATTGTATAACCACCGCCATTAATAGTAATATTATCATTCATCAATGTAAATAATGTACCATTAATGTTCATGTTCTCACTTAAAGTAGCATTAGCAGTTAGATTCATCCCAGGAACAATAACTTGTAAAGTATAATTTATTTGTGTGTTATTAGTTTCATCAACGGCTAGTACACTAGAATTTTCTAAATAACCAGCTTTGTAAACATTAATATTATGTGGAGTAATATAAGTATAACCATATTCGTCTTTTAAAAATTCACTTATTGTTAATCTAGTGGTACCCGTGTCACCTGTAGCAACCGTTAACTGAGAATCTTCAACAGCACCATCAGCTTTATATGCAGTAACATTAACAGAAGGCAATAAATTATCAGAATTATCATCAACAGTAATATCAACATACCATTTATTTGTTAAAGTTGCATCTGTTCCAGCATAAATACTACTTTTATTAATAGTGAAATTAGTTAGGTAAATATCTTGGTCGCGATGTCCATCCATTGCCACTGCATCTGCCAAATAAATGTCGTATGATGCACTATTAATGATAGAACCCTCACTAAAATTATTTGTGGTAGAAGTTGCATAAAAATATGCCCCATACGAACCACTGTTAGATATATGAAAATCACTAAAAGTGTTATTACTTGATTCGGTTAAGTAAACGCCCATACTAAAATTGCTAACATTAAAACCAGTAACAGTAACATTATTTTTATTATTAAAATTAAAACCGTAACCAGTAGAATCACCAATAATTACTGAATTGTTCCCATTAATAATTATGTTGCTTGCCCCTATTGTAAAACAAGTTCCAGAAACATTTATTGTAGAAGTTTGAAAATTAATACTTTCACTTATTGTTACACAACTGACATTACCAAAAATATTCATGTTAATAGAAGTACTATTAGTGCCAGTTAGATTAATGTTTTGAATACTATTAACATATCCCGTTTTTGTTGCAGTTATGTTATGGGGTGTAAAGTAAGTTTTTCCAGAATTAGTTTGAACGAATTCAGTAAGAGTTAACTGTGTTGTCCCATTAGAGTTAGTGGTATTACTATGATCTAAACCACCACTTACATTATATCCATAAACAGTTGCATTTTCAATTAAATTTCCTGTATTATTTACTGTAATGTCAACGTACCATTTTGTAGACAGATCAGTATTTGAACCAACAGAAATATTATTTTTGTTAAAAGTAGTGTTGATAAATGTATTATTATACCCAGCATTATCTCCAACTAAGATATCTGCACTTGTTGAATTAATAATATCCGAATTATAAAAATAACTGTTGTTGGTTAAAACCAAATTAACCCCATTACTAAAATTTCTAATTAGAATGTTTGAGATTGCAAAGTTATTGTAACCATTAAGATTAATTCCATCTCCAGAACCATTGCCTATTATAGTTAAACCACTAGCATCCACAACTAAATTATCTGCGCCTAGTGTAAAGCAAGTACCATTAGAGGAATAAGTTGTTGGAGAAAAAGTTATATTTTCTGTTATTTGTCCACAACCAAAACTTAGAGTGAAAAATAAATTGGTATTGTTTGTAGTACTCAAATTAATGTTTTCCGAACCCGTACCATAAAGGGCTTTTGTAATATTAACTGTGTGGTTAGTGTGATATGTTTTACCTAAAGAATCTTCTTGATATTCAGTTAAAGCTAATGTTAAAATACCATTAGAACTAGTTAACCCAGATGTTTCAAGTAGATTACTAGTATTATAAATTGAGATATTAACATTAGTTAAATCATTCCCCTCAGAATCGTTAACGTAAATGTTTGCATACCATTTAACAAAAAAGTTTGAACTACTTCCAACTGAAACAGAACTTTGGTTGAACGAAACATTTGTAAGAATATTATTAGTTCCACCACTATTTGGAATAAGAACATCAAAACTAGTACTATTTGATAATGAAACATTATATATATTATTAAAATTAGCATTATTTTGAAAATTCATTGCATTTGAAAAGTTATCCAAGTTAACATTTTTAATTGTAACATTTTCAACACCAGAAAGGTTAATTCCGGTACCGGACCCATTTCCAGTAATGGTATACCCATTACCCTCAATAATTATATTAGATCCATTAATGGTAAAGCAATCACCATTAGCATTAATGTTTTGATTTAATGTGAAATTTTCGTTAATCACATTACAAGTAATTTTACTTTCAATCACATAAATTTCTCCAGCAGATGATACACTTGCAGGGTCAGCACCATAAGCACCAATTAATAAATCTGGAAACCCATCATTATTAGTATCACCAGTAATTAATGCAAAACCAGCATAATCACTAGAATTAATCCCATTATAAGTAATGTTAGCATCAGATAAGTTTATTATACTTGTAAGATTAGCAGAACCATAAACAACATAAACTTGACCAGAATCAGCATTAGAACTAGCATTGTTCAAATAAGAACTAATAATGACATCTGAATAACCATCTAAATTAAGATCAGTAACAGATGTAGAATGTCCCGCATAATCAGTTTCTGCAATACCATTAAACGTTACATTAGCATCATCCAATTCAATCGTACCAGAAATAGTACTACTGCCATAAATAATGTAAGCCTGACCGGCATCAGTGATACTATTAGCATCTGCTTTTTCAGCACCAATAACGATATCATCATAACCATCATTATTAATATCTCCAGTGGATATAGAAGTACCACTAAAATCGCTACTAGTAACTCCATCAATTGTAACATTAGCATCAGAGAGATTAATTTCAGAATTTAAAGTATTTGCACCAAAAACAACATAGGTTTGTCCCTCATCAGTATGACCATTATCTCCAGATTCTGCAGTAATTAAAATGTCAGAGATGCCATCACCATTAATATCGCCAGAGGACACTTCAGAACCACTAAAATCTCCAGCATTAACTCCATTTAAAGTAACGTTTGCGTAAGTTAAATTATATATGCTTGTAAGAGAATTACCCCCATAGATTATGTAAGTTTCTCCACTATCTGCATTACCATTAGGGTCAGCTTTCTGTGCACCAATAATAATGTCATCGAAACTATCATTATTAACATCGGCAGAATATAGGATTTGATTTACATCAGATGTATAAAAATCTTGTTCATCAATACCTCTAAATGTAACATTTGCGTCTGTTAGGTTTAAAGCACCAGTCCTACTTATTGGTCCATAAAACAAATAAAATTCTCCATAAGTGGTTGAATCAGATGGATAATCTGGTCTTGCTCCAACAGCACTAACGACCAAATCTTGATAACCATCATTATTAATATCCCCGGAAGTTAATGCACCCCCACCATAATAAGTACCATACTTTCCGTGCAATTCTAAATCAGCAGAACTAAGATTATATTCTGAAGAAGTCAAAGCACCATAATAAATGTAAACCTTGCCTGCAGCAGTATAAGTTGGCCAGTTAGCAATTGCATTGGGCACACCAATGATTATATCGTTAAGATTATCTCCATTTAAATCCGTAACTAACAAAGATTTCCCAATGTCGTCATCTGCTGTAATACCATTAAATTTAATATCTGCAGAAGTTAAATTAAGTTCCCCATTATAAGTCCCATCACCAATAGTTTGAATACCAAGATCAGAAAAAACAAATATAGAAGTAAGTGCAATTAGTATAACTAAAACTAATAATACTAGTCCCCCTCTTTTTCTATCCCTCATTTAATAGTATAAAATGAAAATTCTATTATTTATAAATGTTTATATTACTATAAATAAATAACTTTACTCATTTTTGAACAATTAATATGAAAGAGATTTAATTTTTTTTAAACTTTCTAGGTAATAATTACAAAACTATTTCAATGAGTAATTTTTCTTTCAGTTTCATCCAGAACGTTTATAAACACAGGATTAATTTTTACTAGTTAGGGGTAATTAATTATGAAAAAAACAATATTGTTATTAATTTCAATCTTACTTTTAGCTAGTTTTGCAATCGCAGATTATTCAGATTTTAGTAATGACCAGAAACACCATTATTATGTTTGTATTAATGATAATAAATGTTCAGATTCTAGAAATCCTGATTCTTGTTATAGTAATTGTATGCAAGGAGCAGAAGATTATGATCCTTCACAAGTTGAATGTACTGATACTGATGGGTTTGATTATTTCACTAAAGGGATAGTCGTTTCTTCATTTTATTTTATGGGCAAAGAAGATTATTGTCAATATTATAATAAAGGAAAAATAAACGAAAAAGTTTATTTGTTTGAATATGTTTGCAAAAACGGTAAAAGCGTTCGTTACCAGAAAAGCTGTAAAGAAATCGGTGAGAACTATGCCTGCCAGGAAGGTGCTTGTATAATTACTAACAATATCCCTGTAATGAATTCTATCAGCAATAAAGAAGTTAAAGAAAATGAACAGTTAATTTTTACTGTTACTGCTACAGACCTAGATAATGATGGTTTAACTTATCAAGCAGAAGGTTTACCACCTGAAGCTAATTTTAATACTAATAATGGCCAATTTTCATTATCTCCTGGATTTGATTATTTAAAACATTCAAATTATGAGTTCAATAAAGTGTTTAAGGTTAAGTTTAGAGCTTTTGACGGAGAATTTTATTCAAAATGGTCAACTGTAAAAGTTACTGTGAAAGATGTTAATCAAAACCCAGTATTAAGTAGTATTGGGAATAAACAGGTTGATGCAGGAGAAAAATTAAGTTTTACTTTATCATCTACTGATCCAGACAATGAAAATCATAATGGGTTTCATCTGTATTGGTGTCACGATTACTCTAATGGGGATTTTGGAGAATGTAAACATTTTAGTGAGGAAGATTATCCTCCAGGAGTAAATTTTGAGCCCTATACTTGGAACTTTGTCTGGCAAACTTCTTCAGAACAAGCAGGAGTTTATGGAGTTAAATTTTATGCCTGGGATTTGTTTGGTGGAAAAGATTCTGAAAATGTTATCATTACCGTTAACTCTGTTAATAATGATGTTTATGGTTGTATGGATCCAGAAGCAACAAACTATAATGCTCAAGCAACAATAAATGATGATTCATGTGAATATGATGTTTATGGTTGTACAGATGAAACTGCAACCAATTACAATTCAGAAGCCACCATTGATGATAGTTCTTGCATTTATGAAGGAACTTTAACTGCACATAATTTAATGGTTGAGAACAAGAATAGAAAATATTTAATTTACCAACCAGCAAGCTGTAAAACAAAACAATGTCCTTTGTTAATCATGTTCCATGGCTTTGGCGGTAAAGCTGAAGATGTAGCTAACAATAATGTTTATGGTTGGCAAGACGGTGCTGATGAGAACGAGTTTGTGGTAGTGTTTCCAGACTCATTAAGTAACTTACCAGCAAAGGATTTAGAAGTTTTTGGTTTTGTAGTTGCTAATGATTACGACCTTTCTGGTAAGAAATGGGATATCGCTAATATTGGTTTACCATTACAACAAAGGTATTGGACTCAAGATGTAGATTTTGTTGAAAAGATAATTAACAAAATGGTTAATGATTATAATGTTGATTCTTCTGAAGTATTTTCTAGTGGTATTTCTTATGGTGGCTATTTCAGCTATTACGTTGCTACATCTTTACCTAACAAAATTAAAGCTTTTGCGACAACAGCAGCAGGATTACAGAAGTATGAACCAGGATGGGGATTAAGTTTTATTTTCCCGATTCCAGCAAGAGATGTTGCTGATTATCAAACTCCAGGGATAGTACTTTACTCTTCAACTGATCCGGCTCAACCGCTGTTTAGTGTAAACTTAATCAACGAACTAGATAGTAATGGACAAACATCTTCATTAATTGTTTTGCCTGACGAAATTGGTCATGCCTGGGACAAAACTAAGAATCAGAAACAATGGGATTTCTTTATGGAGAATAATTGATTTTTCTTTTTTTCTTTTAATATTTATTTTAGTAAAACATATAAATAACAAAAAAGTATAATTTATACAATGAATAATTATATCGAATTAAATGTTTTCATTAAAATTAAAGGATTAGTTTCAACTGGTGGCCAAGCAAAGATTTTAATCAGGTCAAATCAAATTAAAGTTAACGGAGAAATTGAAACCAGATTAAGAAAAAAGTTAGTGGTGGGAGATGTTGTTGAATTTGAGAATCAAACGTTTACTGTTACTGAAGATTTGATACTTAACTGAAAGCGTATATTAATATTAAACCAATAATTCCTGCTAATAAAGCATAAATAATTGCAGGGACCAAATTAATCTTAATTATTTTTCCTTCTTGTCCATGTAAACCTACAGTTGCACTGGCAGCAATAATATTGTGGACCGCAATCATATTACCTACCGCTCCACCCACTGCTTGTAACGCCAAAATAATTACGGGAGATATCATTAAAGTTACTGCAGTTTCGTACTGGAATGTACCAAAAAATAAGTTAGATACAGTGTTAGATCCAGAAATGAAAGCGCCAACCATTCCAATAAATGGTGCAAATAAAGGATAAATGCTCCCTGTTAAAGAAGCCATTGTTTTTGCCAGTAATAATGGCATGCTTGGCAACGCTAATAAATTGTTACCTGATAAAATTAATATTTGTACTAATGCTACCGTAAATGTTAAAGCAATGAAAGGATATTTTACTTTTTTAAGTGAATCTGATAATGTCGTTTTAAACTCTTTTAAATTGATTTTAAAGATAAATATTGATAAAACACAAACTATTAAAAATAGAAATCCTGGGGAGTATAACGGAGTAAAAGAATAATTTATTTCTACACCAAACAAGCCAGCCATGTTTAAAACTATTTTTTTCAACAAATTACCTAAATTAAGAAAATTAATTCTAGTAATTATTAATAAAATTCCCACTAATGAATAAGGGATTATTGCTTTCCAAAATGTTAAATCTTTTTTACGGTGTAAAGTGATATACTTTGTTTTCCATTCTTTTGGCCATTGACTTTTTTTAGGAAAGTCCCATTTATCTTTTGGTACAAGGAATCCTTTCTTAGTTGTAAATATTAAAATAGAAATTCCAACTAAACCGCCAATTAATGAAGGGAATTCAGGACCAAGGAAAGTTGCTGTTAAAAAGTAAGGGATTGTGAAACAAAGTCCAGACCAGATAGCATATGGCCAAACTTTTATTCCATCTTTGAATGATTTTTTCTTCCCAAACATTTTTGTCAAAATACAAACTAAAGCTAATGGTATAAAAGTGCCAATTATCAAATGAATTAATGCTGAGTAATATGTTACTTGCATTAAATTAACATCTGCTACGGATTTTATTCCAATCAAAATTGGCGTCCCTACTGCTCCAAATGTTACTGGAACTGAATTAGCAATTAGGGCAATAATTACTGCTGCTAGTGCTGGAAAACCTAATGAAACTAATAATGGTGCAGCTAATGCAGCAGCAGTTCCAAACCCTGCTGCCCCTTCAATAAAACCACCAAACAAAAAAGCAATTATTATTACTTGAACCCTTCTATCAATAGAAATTTTTTTTAATGTTTGATCAATCACATAAATAACGCCACTAATTTCTAACAGTTTTAACAATAATATGGCTCCAAATACAATTAAAATGATTTCAATGGCAATAAAAAAACCTTTTGCTGTTGCTGCACCGATCCAAGAGATGGGCATTTTCCAAATTAATGAAGCAATTAATACTGTAACAATCCAAGTTAAAGGCATTGCTTGAACTGCTTTCCACCTAAACATTGCCATTAATGTGAAAACTAGTAGAATTGGTGTCAGGGCAAAAATTATTAACCAACTAGATTCTATCACCATCCACCTAAGATTTTGTTTAAAGTATAAATACTTTTTCTTAAATGATAACTAATATTCTTATTTTATCACATACATTTTTAAATAGAGAACAAATTAAACATAGTCTAGAGAATATACATCTCATTATATAAAGAAAATTATAAAGGAAAAACAATGGAAGAATTTAAGAAATTAGGATTATCAAATAGAACAATTCAAGCTTTAGAAAAAAAAGGCTTTACAGTACCTACTGCTATTCAAGCTAAAGTAATACCTTTACTTTTAGAAGGAAAAAAAGATGTTGTAGGTCAATCACAAACAGGAACTGGAAAGACTGCAGGATTTGCACTACCAATAATTGAAAAAATTAAAGGAAATAGTAGAACTGTAGAAGCAATTATTCTAACTCCAACAAGGGAATTAGCAATCCAAGTCGCAAAAGAAATCAATTCACTTAAAGGAGAAAAAAATGTTAAAGTTCTTTCCGTTTACGGTGGATCTCCAATTGGACCTCAAAGACAAAAACTTAGAGATGGTGTTGATATTGTTGTTGGAACTCCAGGAAGAGTTATGGACTTACAACAAAGGAAATCTTTAATTCTTGATAATATTAAATATGCTGTTCTTGACGAAGCTGATGAAATGCTTAACATGGGTTTTGTTGAAGATATCGAAACCATTCTAAAAAACACACCTAAAGACAAAAAGATGCTTTTATTTTCTGCAACAATGCCTAGACCAATTCTTAAAATTGCTAAAACTTATATGAGAGATTATGTGTTTATTGAATCAGAGAGAAGTGAAGTAATTACTAGAACTGTTGAACAAATATATTATGAAATTAATCCTAGAAATAGGGTTGAAGCACTTAGAAGAATAATTGATTTCACTCCAGACTTTCACGGGATAATTTTTTGTAAAACCAGAGCAGATGTTGACAATTTAGCACTTCAATTAATTAAAATGGATTATAGTGCTGCTGCACTTCACGGTGACATTACTCAAGGTCAAAGAGAAAAAATTTTGCAACAGTTTAGAAATAAATATATTAAAGTTTTAGTGGCAACAGACGTCGCAGCAAGAGGTATTGATGTTGATGATTTAACTCACGTTGTTAACTTTTCCTTACCACAAAGCCCAGAATTGTATGTTCATAGAATCGGACGTACTGGAAGGGCTGGTAAGAAAGGCATTGCAATAACTTTTGTAATACCCTCTGAAAGAAGGAAATTAAGCATTCTTGAACGAATTAACAATTGTAAACTTGTTAAAAGAAAACTTCCAACACCTAAAGAGATTATAGAAAATAAAGAAGACAAGATTAAATTAACAATTCAAAATATTATTACCGCAAGTAAAGGTAAATCTTCTAAATACGATACCATGGCAGAAAATCTTCTAAAAGAACATAACCCAAAAGAAGCTTTAGCAGCAATTTTAAAGTACAGTTTTAAGAATGAACTTGAGGTTGGTTCTTACAAAGACATTTCTGAATTTAAATCAACAGGATTTGTTGACAAACCAAACTTTAGAAAGGGTAGATCTGGCCGTAAGAAAGAAAGAGGAAGATCTGATAGTCGTTCAAATGCTAATAGGTCTGAAAGACGTTCTAGTGATAATAGATCCGATAGTCGTTCTAATAAAAATAGATCTGAAAGACGTTCTAGTACTAATAGGTCTGATAGAAAATCAAGTTCCGGTAACAAATTTGAAAGGAAAGATAAAAGTTTTAGTAGGGATGGAAAGAAATTTGAAAAGAAGGACACTGGTAATTCTAAAGAACGGAAAAAATTTGATAAAAAAAGTCCTGGCGATAAGCAAAAGAAGTCTGGTCCCAGAGAATTCAAGAAAAGAAGGTAGTGGATTCTGCTTTAGTTTTAAGGAAAATAAAGCGCCAACGCCCGGAAAGTCAGAAACAAGATAATTCTTAATTTCATTTGAACCGGGATAGGCCGAAGCCAACAAGCTTACAGTTTTAGTAAGTTCCAGGCTTGCGGAGTACCAGATTGTCCCACGTTGGCAATAGTTATAAAAATAAAGAATTCTTTTTTAAATGTTTCTAATCACTTTTACTGAGAGAATTTTGTAAGTGTAACCAACTATTATAATCTAAACCTTCACATCTGCGACGAATTTCTTCATCAATCATATCATTAAACAGCTCTTCCCTTCCGGTAATAAAGACTCTTTCTTTGTAATCATGATCATAGACCATTAAAGCATTTCCAGATTGAACAATTTCATATTGTTGATTAACTACACCCTCAATATCTCCTTCTAATGGTGTTCCTTCAAGACCAACACAATTAAGAGCGTCTGATAATTGATCTAATGTTTCTGCATCGCTCGCTAATGAAAGAAAAGTTTTGTAATTATTATTTCCGTATTTTACCATTTTATACCTCATTCACTTATTTTTGATGTAAGCATTATATTTTTCTTTATGTTTAGGATTAAAAAAACCAACCGCCTTTTTAAATTTAATCAAATTCTCTTTCCCATTAATTTGTAAACGATAAAGATTATTCCAATGGTTCTCATATTTCTTTGATAAATAAACATTCCCATTAATATCAATTTTATTTAGTTCAACTTTTAGCTGTTTTAATAAAATTTGAGAAATACTTGAAAATTCAATTCGTGGATATTGAATCCCATTATTATTTGTAATTACAAGGCAACCATCTGTTGCAAAATATCCTTTAATAACAAAACCTATCTGGGCGTTAAATATTGAGGGTACAACTAACTGAGTTCCTTTTTTTCCTACTGGGAAACCTAATCCCTGGATATAAGAAAATAGCTTTTTATCTGAAATACAAATCTCAAACTTCCCATATTTTTCTCTTTTATAATACTTCACTGGCTTATTTCTTATCTTTTCGATTAAAGAAGCAATTTTTATTATCGAACGTTCGTCAGATTTCAAATCTCCAACAATTGAGATAAAATAACTGTTGTTTATTCTTGATAAACAACCATCTCCTAACAAAATGCCATACAATAATGATATTTCTTTATTTACCATTTAAATTACATCCTTATTTTTTTTAGTATTAGTTCTTTTTCATGATTTATGATATTAAAACTAATTAATAAGCTTTGTCCGCACCTGACCAGTGGGTAGTGGATTTTTAGGAAAACTTTTTAAAACAATTAGATTCTTTTAGAGTATAATGGCGAAGTAGCTTAACCTGGTTATAGCGCCACATGCTTTAATTAGCTGGCGAGGCTCATATGAGTTGAGCGATGAGAGCGAATGCTCGATGAATAAGACTCAATGTTATCTGGGTTACGTGGAGGTTGGGGGCTCAAATATCCATTTAGGAAATCTAAAGGATTTGGGTGTCCCCCCTTCGCCATTTTTATTTTTTCCTTAAATCAAACCAATTTCTCTAAAGCCTTCCCAAAATCGTACCAGGAATTAAAGTAATCTCTATTATTAAAAGAATTCTTACGAAAATATTCGTCAACATCGTTGAAAGGAATTACATTGGGATACCTGTTTTGTAATAAATCCCCAATAACTTCTGCACCCTCACCAAAACTAATAATATTATCATGAGTCATTCCAGCAATATCTTCTAAAGTGTGATATTTAAAGAAAGAGCAATTAATTACTACTTTTTCTGCTGTAGAAGCCAATTTAATAATTAGAATATGTTAAAATATTTAATATTTATGGTGATTAATCACTATTTTTATCAGTAGTTGATAAAATATGGTCCAAATTAACAATGGCCATGGCAACTTGTGGTAAACCATGTGCTAAGACATTTGTTGTTAATCCAAAAGAGAACCCTATACTTTTAGAAATTTTGTAACCAATAGAACCATCAAATTTTCTTTGATAATTAATTCCTCCCATTGTTAAATCTGGCTGATTTGCAATTGTTGCATACAATGAACCAACTGGATCTAAACCAACCATGATGCCATCACCTATACCCTGAGTAAAATAATTATCCATTTGATTTAAACAAATCGGCTATTTCTTCAACAGTTAAATCTCCTGGATTTTTAATAATTGAATGAATACTTCCACCACCATCACCATCATATCTAGGAATAATATGGATATGTAAGTGTGGAACTACTTGTCCAGCAGTTTCGCCAGAATTCCAGCCAACGTTAAAGCCGTCTGGGTTAAGTTTATCTTTCAACATGTTAATAACTTTTTTCACAGCAACAAATAATTCTTTAACTTTATCATCTTCTAAATCTGTAAGAACTTCTGCATGCATTTTTGGAATTACCATTGTATGCCCTTTTGCATGTGGTGTTATGTCTAAGAATGCTAAACAATTATCATTCTCATACAATTTGTAACAAGGAATTTCTTTTTTTATTATTTTACAAAATACACAATTAATCATAAGAAATAAGAAAAAAGAAATAGTTTATTTAATTTTCTATTTCCTTGACAATACTTTCTAAGAACTCTTCCGGATTACGACCACTTTTTTCGAAGTGTTTTCCCCGGAAAATGAAATCATCACCGCCCACCATTCTTTGTAATCTTGTATAACATTGCCGTTGGTTAATTAGTCCCATGTTTAATCCAATAATCTTAGCACGATTATCAGAATAAGTGATAAAATCTTCTAATATCAATCCATCTTTAGAAATAAAATCTCGTTTTAAAGTAGCAGTTTGGTAAGACTCTTCTGCCATCACTTCTATCATTTTTTCAATTTTGTCTTTTTCAATCTTAATTAAATAATCTCCACTGCCTAAATGTGTGTATTCCATATTTAAAAGTAAAGCAGTAAGTTTTATAAACTTTGTTTAATTAGATATGGTATCAAATACACTATGGCAAAAGAAAAATCAATGGATTTGCACAGTTTTTCTCGACCAGGATTAGCAGTAGATGTAATCATTTTTACTATTAAAAATAATGATCTTAAAGTTGCATTGATTAAAAGAGAAGATGAACCTTATTTTGGCAAATATGCACTTCCAGGAAGATTTGTTCGTTATGATGAAAAAATGGAAGAGACCGCCAGAATGGCTTTAAAGAAGAAAGGTAACATTGACCCAAAACAAGTTTTCTTTGAACAGTTATATACATTTGGTGAAAACCTAGAGAGAGATACAAGAATTCGAACAGTCACAGTAGTTTATTATGGTTTAATTGAATCGAATAAAATAGATTTTCAAGAAGGGAATTTGTTTACTTGGCATTCTGTTTATGAGTTACCAGAAGTGGCCTTTGACCATAAAAAAATAATTGAATATGCCATTCGTCGTCTGAGAAAAAAAGTCCAAGAATCAGATTTTGCGTTTCAATTAATGCCCATAGAATTTACATTAACAGAATTACAGAAAGCTTACGAAATAATTCTTAAAAAAGAATTAGATAAAAGAAATTTCCGTAAGAAAATTCTGGAGTTACACATTCTTAAAGATTTAAAGAAGAAAAAGATTGTTTGTGGTTATTCAAATTTAGTAAATTCTTCTGATTATACCACATTATTACCTGAGGGCAATTATGCATTTAAAAGGAAATTATATTTAGAATCAGGAGAACATACTTATTACATTAAGTGTAATGACCAAAGTAATAATGAATTGAATTTAATGACTAGTTTCAAAGTAAGTTAGGCTAGTTATAGGTTTAACTGCAAAACAAACATTCTAACATATATTTCCCAGTACGAATAATCATTTAAAATATATGAAGATATTATAACTTTTAGTGGTAAACTCAGCAGTTGTTAAAGAAATAGTTCGCAGTTATGAACTTTCTCCTTCTTTGGAAGAGAAGATTACAACTATTGCTCTAGAAAGGGTAAAAGAATTATCATTCACTTCTTTTGAAAGTCAGTATAATTATATTGCAAGGCTTATTGACAGGTTTAATTTAAGACATACTCAGTTAAAGTTGAGAGATAATGGTCTTGTTTTTTTAGATAAGATTGAAAAGAAAAAATTTGAAAATGTTGGTTCAGATAGTTATAGTCCAACAACTTTAATTGAACGTTTTGAAGAAGAAGATTTAATTGTAGAAATGCCAATAATGGAAGCAGTTGACATGTTAGAAAATAATTTAGAAAATGTAAGTTTAGATTTGTTAAAAAACTATTTAGGAAATAATCTTAAAGAAGGGTTTAAAATTGCAATATCTCCCACTCAAATTATTAAACGTGCACCTGAAATACTTAATGGTGTTAAAGAATTGTTAGAAAAGTTTACAAAAGATAACCAACTTTATTTTCCATTACGGGCGGTTAAAAAAGTAAGTTTTAGTCCGTTAGAAATTGAATATCATACAATCAGTAAATTATCTAAAAAGCAAAGTAAAAAGTTAGTTAGTATGTATGATGTGTGTGAAGGAAACGCTTCTGAAGCTTCCAGATTATCAGGATTTGCATTAAAGACAGTAATTAACCACTGGGAAAAAGAAGGTAAGAAAGCTATTGGAAGAACTGTTAACAACAGTTTCAGCAATGAAGAAGTTAACAAGATACTTTCTTTATACGCTTGTAATGAATACAGTGCAATGCAAATCTCAACAAAGACAGGCCATGATAAAGAAGCTGTTTCTGGAGTTTTGAAGGATCATGGTTACCAAGTGGTTTCTGGTGGAAAACTTTTACCAACAAAAGATATTATGGGAATCATTTCTGCTCGAGGAAATTATAAAAGAAATGTTACTCGTGCTGCTCAAGGGCTAGGTTTTTCTGTGAAAACCATCAGAAAGTATTGGCAAGCTTTAGAAGTTACTGAAAATGTTGTTGATGATTGTAGTATTGAAAATGTAAAAAATGTTGCTTTAATAATATTTTCTTATAACAAGTTTGTTCAAAAGAATGATTTAAGTTTAGATAATGTTTATGATGATTGTTCTCAAAGAGGATTAATTGTAGAGAAGAATTTAGTTAAAAGAGTTATTGAATATAAAGAGAAATGAACTTTATTCACCCCATTTTTTATTATCTTCCAATCTTTCAATAATTTCTTTTATTCTTTTAAGCCTAGTATCTGGTCTTTTTGCAAATTCAATTCTTCTTATGTAAGTTTTTCGATAACTTGGAGCCATTTTCTCAAAATTTTCTTTTGCTTTCTTATTTTTAATTAAAGCGTTTAAGAAATCTTTTGGAGAGTCTGGGTTCTTTGGAATGTGATGATCATAAGCTTTTTTCTTTAACCCTTCCTTATATGCATCAATTCCAGCTTCAGACATTTTACCTTCTTTCATCAACTGTTTTCCATAACTTAACGTATTCACGCTCCATTTACTATTTTTATTTCTTTTAGAAAATCTTTGCATGTATCTATTATCATCCAATTTTTTAAGAGTAGTATCAATCCATCCAAAACAAATTGCTTCTTCCATTGCTTCTTTTGCAGACAATGAAGGTTTACCAGTATACTTTCTATATTTAATCAAATTTACTTTTGACTCTTTTAGATGATTTTCTAACAACCAATTACGCCATTCAGTTCTATCTTTAGCATATATTGAAATAATAGTTTTATCATCCATCATTTTTTAATTATAATAAAAAAAAATTAATTAAATTTCTTTTCAGCAGTACTTTGTGCAATGTTGAAAGCTTTCTTAATTGCCGTTTCTAAGTCCCAATCTTCTTGGTTACTAGCAATCATTTTTCCTAAAAACTCTACTTTCAAATGTACAGAAAACTTCTCCTTACCACCTTTATCATGTTTCTTTAAATGCAGCTGGATGAAAATTTCATCATTAATTTTTCTCTGCAACTTAACTGCTTCCTGATCAATAATCTTTTTCAAAGAATATTTTTGGTGTGGCATTAAACCAATATCTTTCAAACCGATAAAGTTTACATCAAAGTTTTTTACAAATTTAAGTTTACCAACTTTCTTAAAAATGTTGTTTAACGTTAACAGTCCCAAATAATTATCATCATCTTTAACAACCAAATCAGAAACTCCATTCTTTAACATCAAATCGATTGCTTTTGATAATTTTTCACCCGGATTAATTTCTAAAATATTATCGTTAGTACTAAAGTTATTTATTGGTAATGCACCAATCTTAGGTAAATCTTCTACTATTGAACGTGCACCGGCATTAAACTTTGCTGAAGAGTCCCTTTTTGGTGACCAGTTCATGTAACCGCGGAGAAGATCTTTAAAAGTTATAATACCGGACAATTTACCGTTCTCAAACAAAGGTAAATGATCAATATTCTCCTGATGCATGGCACTCATCACATTAGAAACTGTTGCATCCAGGTTAACTCTTTTCGGTTTAATAAGTTTAATATCCTCAACTTTAATATTTTTTATTTCTGGCAATGAAGTTATCGCTCTTGCTAATCCCAACGAAGTTAATACACCAAAGATGGTTTTGTTTTTTTCAACAGGTAAATAACTTACGTTACTTTTGTACATTAAATTTGCAGTTTCAATCAAGTCCGCATCTTCGTTAACAATGGGCGTTTTCTCGATAAAGTTTTTCAGTTTAGATTTGGTTGTATCAATATTAGATTTTAACAACCTCTTTTTTTCAATTAAACCCATATACTTCTTTTTTCTAAAAATTAACGCAGAACGCTTTTCTAACTTTGTCATCTTTCCAATAAATTCAGAAAGTGTTGCTTCGTCCTCCAGGACAAAGTAATCTTCACTAATCAAAGACTTAATTTCCATATTGTTCCACCTCCAAGGAAATGTTGAATGTTATATTTGTTTTCATTAATTTAAATCATTCTAAGTAAAGTGATATGTTTCTTGAGATTACACATCTCTCCCCATCACAGTTGTACGACAGTTCTCTTTAGCTCTTTTAGCAGCATTAACGATAAGCTCTTTAACTTTTTCGTCCAAGCGCGGTAAGAAATCATTAGAAATCTTATCAGCACCAATCCCAGAATCTTTAAGAATTTCTTTGACCTGTGTCCTAGCAGTAATCATATTAAAAGTAATGTATTTGTTATATTTAAACTTTGTGATGATGGGGTAGTTATTGGAAGAAAAAAGAAAAAAAAAGTTAAGGTGCGTCCCGCATTGAATTACTATTTCTAATCCAACCTACAACTCCATCATATCTCCACTCACTTTCTGAATAGGTACATGTACCCTTTCTCTTAGAAACATATTTTGCCATATCTTTTGCGTTTAAGTAAGTACCATTCTTCATTTCAATAACAATACAATTATTATCAAAATAAACAGATTTAGATTTTTCTAAACGCAAATTAATTCCAAGATCATTAAAACTTAAACCCTGATCGTTTAGTTCCTTCTTAGAAACTTTATGTTGGAGCAAATTATCTATTGTTTTATCCATTTTAGTTCACCTCCAAAGAATTGCTTCATCGCGTCGTGCTTGGTTATAGAATTAATACAGGTGAAAATGAGTTTGCGGCCAAGGAATACAATCACCACATTGAATTATTGTTCTAACTAAGAAAAAGAAGTTAAAGTTACTAACAAGGAATACAATCCCTTTCCAAACGTGTATGGATCATTTATAATCACTGAGAACCTTTGGATTATTTAAAGTTTACGTGAAGAAATGAAATAGTTTGTTTTCCAAGAATAAATAAAATACCTTACTTATTTCATATGGTTAAAGGACTATCCAACCTTAGATTTTTTGTTTTAATAACATACCCTGCAGCTTTTGTACCTAAAATACCACAATCATAAAGTGATTTATTTTTCAATATCCCTAATAAAAATCCTGCAGAGTAAGCATCTCCAGCGCCAAGCGTATTCACCACTTTAATTTTAGGTGCAGGAACATATAATTGACTTTTGGTTGTTATAATTAAAGAACCTTTGTCTCCTTGTTTCTGTACAACCATTTTACCATTATTTATCAAAGTATCAAGGTTTCTTTCAATTTGTAATATTCTTGATTCTGCTTCATTAACAAAAAGTATATCCACATATTTGTCAATTAAATACAATAAATCGTTAATATCACCGAAGTTTTTACAACCACCCGCATCTATAGCAACCAGTTTAGAATTATCTTTTGCAAATTGAAGCAACTTTTCATTTTTTTCAAGAGCGTTTTCATGAAACAAATAAAATGTAGTATACATTAAAGAAGATTCTTTAATTGATTTTTTTACCTTTTCATCGAGAGTAATCTCATTAGCGGTTCCATAATTAAAAGCATTAGTATAACTTAATTGAGAAAGTTCTCTTTCTTTTGGGACAAAAGTAACAACTTTGCCACTAGATTGACCAGTCTGTAAAATAGGAACACTATTTGGAACATTACTAAGTCTTTCTCGAAAGAAAGGAACGTCTTTATTACCTACGTTTAAAACAAGATCATTTCTTAATCCTAAAAATGCCATATCAATTGAAGTGTTTAATACCGCCCCTCCAATATCCGAATAAATAACATTATCTGATAGAGTAGAAATCAGTTCTTCTAGTTCTAACATTCCTAATTCATTATTCTTTTCTAGTTTAATTTTTTTATCTAATTCTGAAGAAAGAATTACATAATCAATAATCCCTTGACCTATACAACACACTTTATGATCCATTTTTTTCACCTTGATTAAGTATTGTCCAATTTCCTTCATACATTTTCTCATCAAGTCCAAATTCGATAATCTTCCTTTTTGTATAGTCAAATATTTGCTCACTTGTTTTGAAATATCCACAAAAATCACTAACTCTTTTTGTCCACATCATATCAAATAAATCGTATAATTCTTCCCCAGTATATTTAAGAAGATTTTCTGTTTTAGCCTGTTCAAAAACTCTCGTTCCCGGATATGGAGTGCATTGCCAAAGACCGTAAATATCGGGACTTATTTGACGTAAAAGTTCTATAGTTTTATCAATATCCTCCTTTGTTTCGGTAGGATAATCAAACATAAAGTTGCCAAAAGTCCTGATACTAGAATCAGATAATGTATCAAATGTATTTACTACTTGTTCTATTGTTTGTTTTTTATTCATTAAATTTAGCATTCTTTCAGAACCCGATTCTATCCCAAATTCTACTTGAACACACCCTGATTTCTCAAGTAAATAGACAATTTCTTTATTAAAAGCACCAACTCTGGATTGAACAGCCCAACTTACATCTAGTTTCGCGCTAATAAGATTCTCTAAAAAGTACTTAAAATAATTTTTATTTACTGTAAGAGTATCATCAAGAAAGAAAAAACCTTCTACACCATACTCACTTTTTAGAGTTTCCATCTCTCTGATTATATCTTCTGGAGGCCTGTAAGAGACTTTATTTCCAAATACTGAATCACTGCTACAAAATGAACAAGTATAGGGACATCCCCGAGTAGCCATGATAGAAGTACCTTTTAGTTCTATCCCCCTTATACGATTAAATCCTTTTGTGGTATATTTTTCCATGTCAACTAACGATCTAAGAGGAGAATTTAACAAACTAGGATTAGAAATTCTGTTAGCTCGGATTACTTTTTCTGATAACATAACTCCAGTATCAAACAGAGTGGGAGAGGAGATTCTAGAATCTTCTATTTTCTCAATAAGTTCAGGGACAATATACTCGCCTTCGCCAACGATAACATAATCAGCACAGGAATGGGATAAAATATCGTTTGGTATTGAAGAAGCATGCGCTCCCCCCACCAAAACTTTTATGTTTTTATCCAACCCTTTTGTATGTTCGATTAGTCTAAAAAGTTCGTTACGCTGGCTCGAAGTGGAATAAAAACCAACTAAATCAATGTTATTCTCGTTAATTAATTTATCAAATAAATTATAATCTGAGGAATCAGGATCATACATAAAAACAGAATGTTTCATTTCAAGTGAAGCTGCGAGATACAAAAGTCCTAACGGGGGATGAGAATTTTGGTTAACAACAACCGGATTAGCAAGTAAGATATTCATTTAGTATCACCTAAAAAATCTAAATAATTATATTTATTAATAAAATACTCTTTATCACAATTAAAATCTATAACAGATAAGCTACAATGATTATAATGTATCTTATCTACTTCTTCTTGCCGCATATTTAAATAAAACATTGACAGAATCTTTATCACAGTAGCATGCGTTATAATAGCAACAACATCATCACTTTTTAATTGAATAATCTTGTTAAAAGCAGGATGAATCCGTTCATAAACATCTTTGTAACTTTCACCCTCTGGCACAACAAAATTTATTTTGTCATTTTGCCTTTCTTGGAATGTTTTTGGATAAGTATCTTCTGCCTCTTCCATTGTAAGACCTTCAAATATCCCAAAATTGATTTCTCTAAATGTTTCATCTACCAATACTTCCGAACCAAATTTGGAAGCAATAATTGATGCTGTCTGTAAAGACCTTTTCAAGTCACTAGAAGTTATTTGTTGAAGGGTAGGATAATTTTTCTTTAAGTAAGTTGCAAGTAGAGTTGCTTGAGTAATGCCTTTCTTAGTAAGAGAATTATTGTTACTTATACCTAAAAATGAAGGAGAACTTTCTGTTACATAATCGGCATGCCTGATCAATATAATTTTTACCATATCATTTCCTCAACATATTTTTATAAACTTCTTTCAGAGAATTATTATCAATTATAATCTCTTTTGGAACATGTCCTCCGATATCAAATAAAATTTTCTCCAACATTTTTCTATTAAAATAACAATCTCGCTGATCTTTTCCAGACACATCAAAATGGGAATCCCAAAAACATCCTCCTCCACAAGTAAGGAGGGTACTACATTCTTGACATTCTTTATCATAGAGAGGTAATTTTGAATCGAAATAAGGTAAGTCTTTACCTTTAAATTTTTCTACTGTATCCAACTTTGTACAAAGAGTTTGAGTCCCGTCGGGATAGAAAGTTAGTTGTTCTCCCACTATTTTACATGCATGATGTCTAAACTTCTCATTTACTATTGCATCAAGTTTTTTTGCAATTTGGTCAACATAAATCCCTTCTTTCTTGGCATAATCAAATATTTTCATCATATTAAAAGTATATTTCTCAATGTCAACCGAAAAGGGATTAATTTTAGTATAGTGGGGGATACTTAATCCAAACGATTGAGCCCCAAAATTTTTGTGAAAGTGATGTATGATTTCCAACATATAATCTACGTTACTATCTGTAACCAAACAATTAATTCCTGTCTTGGCTCCAGCTTCTAATAAGTTTTTGTATCCCTTAATACTTTCTTGAAATACAGGGTGGCCATCTTTTCCTTTTCTATGAAAATTCAGTTCTTCCCATCCGTCAAACGAAACTAAAGTAGTTATGTTAGGTTTTGAAAGAAGTTTTGCAATTCTTTTGTCAATAAGTGTCCCATTGGTAAAAACACTGATATTTCCTTGAACGTAATCAACTAAAAACTCTAACACTTCTCTGTTCATGAAAGGTTCTCCCCCAATAATCATAAATGACCCGTTTTCTACTTCTTTATTGAACTTTTTAGCAATTTTTAATGCGGTCTTCATATTCATTGAGTTACCAATCTGAGGGATCTCATTTTTATAAACAAGACAATAATCACAATCACTATTACATTGTAATGTTAATTCAACACGAAATTTCTTTATAGAAGGAAGTTCAACATTTACTTCTCCAAGTTTTAGTTTATATATTTCTTCATGAGGGATATCATTAATAGTATTTACTGTTGTAAACAATTTTACCCCGGTAAATCTGTTATAAAGAACTATATCTTTACCAAATGTAAATTGTTCCGGAGTTATTTCACCAAAATTAATTGTTTTTTCATCCATTTTTAATTAGTAGGTGGTGGCCATGTTTCAATTGCCTTTTTTTATAATGTGCTATCATTGATTCTTCATTTTTCTTCTCTTCAAAAGAACAAGAATACCCTTTAATTTCTGGACATTGTTGGCAAATTGGAGAAAGATTATATTCTCCCGAAATCTGATCTTGTCTTAATGATTTAGCTCTTGCGCCACTCCATATGTCTGAAAGCGTATCTTCAAAAACATTTCCCAAAACATTAATTCCAGAAAGGTCAGTACAACAAGGAACAACGTTTCCGTCACTTAATATTACCAATGAGCTCCAAAGCCAGTAGCAAGGAAAATCTTTTTTGAGTGGATCCTCTTTTGGGTAAGCTTTTAAGATGCTTTTCTTAATTTTTTCATCAACTACCTGGTGTGCCCTAGTAGAAGGAGTTTTTATATTAATCCAATTCACAGACGTCTCTGACCAATAATCAATAAATTGTTGTGCCTCTTCTTTAGAGTTATAAATATTCACAAATTGTATTTGGGTGATAGGTTCTTGTGAATTTAATGAATCTTTGATTTCTAAAAAGTCACGGATATTTTCTCTGACTTGGTTAAAATTTCCGCCCTTTCTTAACTGCTCATAGGACTCTTTATTTACCCCATCCAGGGAAAAAACTATTTCTTTCAATCCTGAGAGAATAAGATTTTTACTTGTTTCATAAGTTAAAAGTGTTCCATTTGTAGATAACCGGGGATTTATACCTGCTTCACTTAAATAATTAATAATATCAATTAATTGTGGATGCATTAGTGGTTCTCCAAAATGATGTAACCACACATATTCTCCTTTAAGAAGATCTATGTTCTTCTCGGTAATATCTATAACTTGTTCAAGACTAATCATTCTTTGTGAACGTTCTGGTGGAACAACACACATTTTACATTCTAAATTACAAAGAGAGATTAGCTCAATGTTTTCTATAGTAGGCGATGAAATTAATTCTACTTCTCTTGCTGCATACTCTTTGTGATTCTGGATTTGGTCAAAAAATGTGTAGGTTTTCATTTTTCCTCCAAGAAAATTATTTTTGCTTCGTTATCTATATGAACTGCATCTGGTCCGTAAAAAAAACCATCACCGTCAACTTCGTAGCCACCGTACAGCTTTTGTTGCGCTTTTTTCATAATACTTCGTGAATCTATAATGTTAAAATTTGCCTGAAGTGAAGTATAAACTAAAGATATTAGCTCAGCGATTTTACCTTCTCTATGACTTCTTAATCTTTGAAAAGGGGCAACTAACCCTAAATGATTCTTTACTGCGCCAGATATTCCTACTGAATTGTGTTCTTTAAAGTTTGTAAGATTAACAACAAAATCAATATCAAAAATCTCTTCTGGCAAGTACAAATCATCAGCAGGATTATCATCAGTATGGACATTATATTTAACAAATCTAGAACTGTTTAGGTCGAGTAATTCTGCACCATATTTTTTCACAATTTCTATTAGTTCTGGATCTTGGAAAACAAGGTCACTAGAAAAAAATAATGAAGGCCCATCAGCAACAAAAATTTTTCCACTTTTATTATTCTCACGAGTTTTTTTTACTACGTATTCTAAAGTTTGTTTATCTGTAGTTTCAGGGTAGGGATAAACAGAAACTAAGTTAGGTTTTATTAAGACGTTTCCTTCAGTTATAGGAAAAACGATTTTTCTTACATCGTTCACATGATCAGAAGTAAAACTTTCCATGTTTTCTCTGTAAGTTAATTTTTTTGTCTCGTAAGGAATTCTTGGAGCAAATTCAGACATAAAATAAGTCATAGCTAAGATAGAAAAAGCCGAAACAGATCTGGAATCGTTTTCTAACAACAATGACATTACTTTTTTTTCAGGAAGATTTTCATAATAGTAATTATTCAGTTTACCAATAATTTTTTCAAAATAATCTGGTTTTGTCATTAAAGTTTTGAATTGTTTGGGATCTAAATTGTATCCTAACATTGCATCAGTATTTTTATCTAATAAAAGATTAAATAATCGTTCTTTTTCAATGCCATTAAAATAATATTCAGATTGCATTTATAACAAGCTCTTCTAAGGGTTTGTAAGATTTATCAACTAACGATAAGTCTTCATCAGTGGTCATATAAAATTGTTTTTTGTCTATAAGATCGGTTACAATTAAAAACGAATCAACGAGAATATTCTTAGCGTTACATCTAGAATATACTAAATAGGTTTCCATGTCAACGCCAACCACGTTATTGGATTTGGCCATATCAATAAACTGTTGATCCTGCTCAAAAAAACTATTAGTTAACATTACTTTTCCTTCATTTACATTATAGCCATTAAAATTCTGGGTATTTGTTCTATATCCAGATAAATTTTCAAATAAAGCTGTGTGAGGACATAAAATATTTCCAATATCTACATTATTTGAAAGCCCTCCAGCGTATCCCATAAATATAACTTTTTCTATCTCATCTAATGATTCGATAACATCAATAACAGAATTTCCTTGAGGAATTTTTATCAGCGAAGTTTTTTTCTTATTAAGAACAACCTCTTTTTGTTGCCACCAACCTTTTGTTTCGTTAACTTTTGGATAGGATTCAAAAATATCATATAAAGCAGTAATTGGTGTTAATATTACTACTGGCGAAATTTCTGAGGTGCCAAAGAATCTTTTCCTTATTCTTTCATTTCTTAACAAATTTTCCCACCCCATCTAATAAAGGATCATATGAGAAGTAATTATTATTTTCTGAAAGACACATTGCTGGACAACCAATCCCCCATTTTTCTTCCCTTTGTTGAACTAACTCCTTAAATCTTTTTATCTCTGAGTTTTCCATAAGTTCTGCTAAAGAAAAATCGAACAAACTATTCTTAGATTGCATAGTTTTGTCTCCTTTAATAACCCAAGAACAAGGCCCTATTTCTCCTTTAGCAGTTATGTGATATATTTTTTTTCCACCTTCACAATTAGGGAAACCAGGATAAATTGTCTTGAATCTATGATAACCAACTTTAATTTGGTCTGCATACTTCTCTTTAAGAGCCATAATTCTTTTTGACGTTTCTAGATAATGTGATTCATTAACAAGTATGGCAGGATTATCATTACATCTTCCTACTTTTACTAACCAATTAAAAAATATTTGGTATGCATTTTTATCAATAGCAAGTTGTGTGATCTCTTCCAAGAAATTTATATTTTCTTTCCAGATTACTGCGCCTACTCTTACATTAACTCCTTCTCTTGATAGCAATTCAATTCCATTTAATGCATCATTATAAGCGGTTTTAATGCCTCTTATCGAATTATTTATTTCTTCTGTATGGCCATCAAGACTAATCAATACTGATTCAAGATTAAGATTGGCAAGTATTTTAGCCGTATCATTAGTGATAAGACTACCATTAGTAGCTAAGTTTATTCGTTTTATGTTTTCCTTTGAAGAAGCATATTGAAGAATTTCTAATATGTCTTTTCTTTTTAATGGTTCTCCCCCACTAAAATATATTGCTGCTACTCCTAATTGATCCATTTCATCAATCACTTCTAACACTCTTTTAGTTGGTAGTTCTTCTTTTGATTCATTTACTGCATCAGTACAACAATGATCGCAGTTATAATTACACTGACGAGTGATTTCCCAAGTAACCCTTATTTTATCAACTAAATCAAATAAACACGTTTCATCTCTTTTCATTAGGTAGCACCCCTACTTTTGATTTGTATTCATCTACACGTTCACATTTAAACACTGAACCATAACAATAAACTTGAATTCTTTTGTTTTTTCCTTTATCAAACATACACCCATATTGCCATCCTTCTTTATTTCTCCATACTTTAAAAAAATCACACAGCCCAAAATTAATGTTATGTTGAGATTGTAATAAATATTCCAAATGAAGAATTGCCCCGGGATTACTCGTCTCAACGTCTCTAATTGTACATTTAGTTATGTTCATATCGGATAAAATATCATCTAACATCCTAACATTGCTAGCAGGAGGGCTTTTTATAGAAAACTCACTAATAAAACCGCGAATTTTAAATTCTTGATATAGAATGTTCCCGTATGTTTGCACCATTATTAGACCCCACTAAAGATTTAACAAAACTAGCACCACTTAATGAGTGAAATGGGAGGGATATTATAAATTTAACTGGGAAAAAACTGAAAAAAAATGATTAATCGCAGATGTACTTAATATCACAAGATATATCTGAGGCAGAAATTAATCAGTCAAGATTTACCCAGATTATAGCACCTTGAGGATGAATATATTTTATTCCTTTCTCAAAACGTTTTGGTTCAGATAAAACCCATGCATAAGTTTTTTTGTAAGGGGGCTGTAAGGATAGACTCTGATGTTTTTCTTTGTTATCATTAAACTGTTTTTCTGTTAATGGACCAATGCAATTAACAAGTTTACAACTTCCTTTAATTTCTCCAGAACCGCTTTCAATCAAAGAAATTATTTCTCGTTTTTTTGTTCTTGAACCTCTTAGTTCCCAAATTTTTTTACCTTCAAGAATTAAATCTAACCATTGCTTCTTAATAATTAAACCAGAGTCCATATAATCTAGAAGTAACTTGCTTGTTATAAATATTACTTCATTTTCCTTAATTGTTTTAACAGATAATAATTAAGTTTAGATTCTTTGATTGTAAAGAAACAGTTGGAGCAAGTAGCTTTCGCATAGCAACAAAAGCATTTATGATTTGTATACTTATCTTTACAGCAGTATCACTCTTTAAAGCACCAGAAAGCATAGCGACACCTTGCTCAGTAAAAACTAAAGGGTTTTTTCTAAGCCCCATTTTAACAAAATTGGACATCACAAGTTGTGATTTCCAATCTTCAAACTCTTCATTACTCAATTGAAACATGAAATTTTCAGGGAAACGGTTAATATTCCTTCTTACTGCTTGGTTTAAGACTCTTGTTTCAACTTCGTAAAGTTCTGCTAAATCACTGTCAACCATTACTTGTACTCCGCGAATGGTGTAGATTTTATTTTTTATGCTTTCTTGATTTAAAAAAATAATCTCTTTTTTCATATATTATTAAAATATAAACTTATTTATATAGTTTGTCCGCAGTTGTCCAGTGGGTTGTGAGACATTTTTGTCGAATAACCCCCAGAAAACTATCATTGTTTTCTCATGTCCAGTGGGTACTATCTATATTTTTTCTTTAACAATCTTAACAGCACCATCTACAGCTAAAAACGCTTTACAGTTTTTGCATTTATTATCCTGATCATCAACTTTATGATTACACTTTTTGCAAACATGATAACTGACTTCTTTTACTACATCATTACTTTTTTTACAATCATTTTCATGTTTTAACAATTTGTCTAACTTATTAAACTGTTTTTGACAGTAACGACACTTACCCATTCTTTTTACAGCTTCATCATATTCATGTTTTATCTTTATATGATCATAAACCTGATGAGAAATGGTTCCAGTCATCTTCTCTTCAAGCTTTTTAAAATCGTTAAATAAAGTAATCGCTTCTCCAGACGAGTTCATTATTTTTGTTTCTTCAATAGCATTAATCCTACTTTTTAACGGTGGATGTGTTGAAAATAAGTTCCAAATACTAGTTTCTAAAATGATTTTTGTATTTTTTTTGATATCTTGTTTTAAGTATTGTTTATGCATAACATCATAAACGTTTACGTAAGCTTTATTTTTTGAAAGCAAATTAATTATTCTGTTATAAGCAACCACATTAAAGAACTTAGAGAAAGCTACATATTTCAGTAAACCGTTACGAAAATTGTTATTTCCTGCAACTTGTGCAGCAACATAATCTGCTCGATATTCTATCTGGCGGGAATAAGTAAAATTTACAATATGAAAAATATAACTATAAATTTTAAAGAAAACCATGATTACAACTCCTATAATTGCAACATTTAATATTGGTATAGCGTCCCAGACCTTCTTTCCAAAATGTGAACTCATTTCTAATGATCTTCCTACCCTTTGAAAAAAACCTCCCACAATAGTATCATTCCCATAAAAATGGCCAAACTCGTGTGCTACGATCGCTTTAAATTCGTCAACAGAAAGTTCTCTAAGTGCTGCAATGCCAATAGATATTTTTTTTGTAAATGCTCCCGTAACAAATATTCCACTATCTGGAGTTAAATAAACTTCTTTTGGTAATGAAGTTTTAGTTACTTGAGCAACTTCTTCAAACAAATCAAACAGTTTAGGATGATCTTTCTTTTTTAACTTAATCCCTGGCAACTTAGATTTTTTAAAAAATATAATAAATAAAGGTATCAATGAAGCGATAAAGATAACAATGTCGAAATAGTAATAAATTGAATAGTATAACCCTAAAAAGGATATTAAAGTAAACAGTAATGCAGAATAAACCTTTAACCGAAGTAAGAACGGAACTTTTATCTTTTGTCTCATATTATATGTGAGTATTATCGGTATTATAAAAGATTTACTTTGTTTTATGTTATTAAAAGAAAAAAAGTTTATATATCAAAGAAGATTATAAGAGAAAATGGGGTTATTTCGTTTTATTTTAGGAGTACTAGGGGTTCTTCTTGTAATTGGAGCGTTCTCATCATTTATCCCTTTAGTTTTTTTAGGGGGAATTTCTTCCGGGAGTGTTGCATTTGCTTTTGGGTTTCCTATTTTTTTAATAATATTGGGTGTAGCCATGATTTATTTTGGATTTTATTATAGTGGATTTACAAACAAAAATAGTTCCCAATTAATAATGATTGCTAAATGGGGAGCGATTAATACAGTAGCTATTTTTTTAGCTAATTATATAATTAGTAAGTTAATGTTTGTTAACAATTTATTAATCATATTATTTACTGCAGCTATGGTTTCAATTATAACACAAATAGTGAAAAGTCACAAATCCCAGTTTAAAATTAAATGGTTTCTTTTTTACTTTTTAATTTATGCAAATATAATATGGGCAATGGGAGAATTTTTTCTTCCAAAAACAGTATTCCAAAGCGGATTATTTTCATTTATTGTCGTTGGTTTTACCATTGCAGGAGTTGTTGTTATAATTCAAAGATTAAATGTAAGGCAGCATTCTATTCCGTGGATTTCTATAATTCTAGTGATCATTTTATTGGTGGCAAATTTAGATTCATTAGAACTTTCTCCAATAAAATTACTATTAGAAAAACCAATTAATTCTTCTGAATTACTTGAAGAAAAACGAGAATGCCCAACGGCGATATCCGGTGTTCTCAATCGATCATTAGTTGAATCAGCATTTGATCCAAAAATGATAGGGCCAACTTTAAACAAACTAATAACCACTTCAATATGGGATGTAGAAGGAGATATTAGATCTTGCTATAAAGGAAAATATAAAGGGCAATTTCCCGGCTGGTTATATTGTGATGACATGATTGTTTCCAGATGGGAAACAAGCAATTCTGGGACCATAAAATACCGTTGGTATACCGCAGTAACTGCTGAATGGAAACCTGTTAGTGATACTGATAAATCACATTATGTATTCGATAATTTCTCGTGTGAAAATGGTAAAAAAGTAACTGTTGATAAAGAAACAACTGCATATTATGTCCACGTTTCTAGAGATGGAACTGAAATTAAAATAGAATATTAAAAAAATGAAAAATAGAAAACCCTGGCTTGAAAAATTTGATTATATTAGAAGCACCATCTTAGCATTTTATATTGCAGTAGTTTTATTATGTATTGAAGCAATTAGGTTTTTGATAGGTACGTTCTTTAAACCTTTGCCAAAAGAGGAAGTATTGGCCTTTTTTATACCTTGGGGAATAGCTATAATTTTATTAACATTATTAATTAAAGGTTTTTCTAATAACTTGAAATAATTCTAACCATAACACAAAACCTTTATAACCTACACTAAATACTAAACTAACATGGACCGTGTACAAAAGATACTGTCAAACAGAGGCTATTGTTCTAGAAGGAAAGCTGAAGATTTGATTAAAGCTGGCAGAGTAAAAGTTAATAATAAAATAATCACTATCGGCGATCAAGCTAAACTTAAAGATGAAATCACAGTTGACGATCAACCTATAGACAGACCGAGAAGGATCTATTTAATGTTAAACAAACCGCAGAAATGTGTAACGGCTCTGGAAGATGAAAACTTGCCTACAGTAATGGAATATATTAACATCCCTGAACGAGTTTTCCCTGTTGGTAGGTTAGACTTCGATACTACTGGACTTCTACTATTAACGAACGATGGTGACTTTGCAAATCGAGTCATGCATCCAAGAAACCAAGTAAAGAAAACTTACCAAGTGAAATTAAACGATACTATAACCGATAATGAAATTCAACAAATTAAAGATGGAATTAATTTAAGAGACGGTAAAACTGCCCCTGCAAAAGTTAAAAAGTATGATAGAAAATTCTTAGAAGTTACTATCCATGAAGGTAAGAACCAGATTATTAAAAGAATGTTTAAAAAATTAGGATTCCGGGTATCATCACTAAAAAGAGTTTCTACAGGCAGATTAACTTTAGGTAAATTAAAACCGGGAGAATGTAAGGAATTAACTAAAGAAGATATTGATAAAATCTTTATTAAGATTCATACAAGAGTATTCAAAAAGTAAACAAAAACTTTATAAACTAGCAGTTTATATATATAAACTGTGAGTTTAATATGGATACTATAACTAAAAATGAAATGCAGACTATACTATCAATAGTCAAAAGTCCTGAGATGATGTATAATGCTAATAATTTAGCAAAAGTTTTAGAGATTACTTCTATGGGCACTTTGAAGATATTAAAAAAACTAGAACAAGAACTTATTTTAAAATCTAAACAAATTGGTAAAGCTAGGATATACAGAATTAATTTAGATGATGATTATTCTAAGAATTACATAAATTTATTGTTATCAAGAGAAGCTTTACATTCATCTCCACAAATAAAAAGATGGGCCAGTGAACTAAAAAAAATAAAACATGCAGATTTAATTATACTTTTTGGATCAGTTTTAGATAAAAAAGAACCTAACGATATTGATGTCTTATTTGTTACAGAACAGAAAAATTTTAAAAAGTTAAAAGATGAAATAAAAGAATTGAACCAAATTAATGTTAAAAATGTTCATCCAGTTTATCAGTCAAAAGAAGATTTAATCTTAAACATTAAAGAAAAAGATAAAGTTATACTTAACGCGATAAAAGGAATTTTCATTAAAGGAGAAAATAACTTTTTGGAGGTTTATGATGAGTCACGCAAAGAATAAAGTTAATTGGTGCCTAAACAAAGCAGAAAGAGAATTATCTGAAAGTAAAAAGCATCGTGGTTTAGTTAAAATAGAAACCAATTTAGGAAAAGCAAAAGAACATCTAATAAAAGCAGAACATAATCTTAAAACCACATTATATCTTCAAAGAGGAGGATATACTGATTGGTGCTCTTCAACATTATTTTATACTATTTATCATTGTTTTCTTTCAATATTAACTAAATTTGGTTATGAAAGCAGAAATCAAGAATGTACTTTTGCTTTAATCAATAGTTTTATTGAAGATGGTTTAATTAATATAAGTAAAGAGGATTTAGATCAAGTTAGTAATTTAAATATTGAAGAAACACAACATTCTCCTCGAACAGCAATAGAAATTAGAGAAGAGTTTCAATATTCTACAAAATTGTCATTACAAGAAGAAACATTTCAACCCATTTTAGATTTAGCTAAAAGAATATTAGACCAGACTAAATTAATAGTAGAGAGTTAGTTACACAAAATAAAAATTAAGGAACTAATTTCTTAATCTCCTTATTAATAAACCTTAATGCTTTAATCGCTTTTCTTTTGTTAGATGAATTTAATCCACCTACATCTGCACGACCACCACCATTAGAAATCCCTGAATAAGATTTAGCTCTTTGAATCAATTGACTAATATCAATCGTTGTGTTACTTGCAGATCTCTTTACAAAAATTTGATATGGCTCGGGATGATTATCAAGATAAATTTTTCTTAATTTATCATCAAATTCTTCGTTAACTCTTCTGAAGCCTACTGCCACATATACTCCTAATTTATCTTTACCCGCCTCCACTTCATAATGTTGATTTACATAGGGTAAAACTTTTCCAAAAAAATCTTCCCCAGAAAGTTTAAAAATCTTTTCGGCAAATAATCCTTCTCTTACAGGAGAATGAACAAATTTAACGAGTGGCGATTGTTCTGATTTCTTGATTTCGTCTATTACCACCCTATACTTTATTTCAAGCATTTGTTCATATTTTGAAAGACTTTTCAAATCTTCAACTGCAAATCCTCTTTCCATAAAACCTAAAACCTTATCTTTAAAAATTTCAAAGTCATTGAAATCCTCTTTAGTCAATCCTGGGTTTAAAAGAAGTTTGTGGATGGTATTATTCCCAAATTTAAATTTTGAAAAAGTGTTTTTTTTACCACTATCTGATTTATCCATTTCATTAAGTATTTTCTTATTTACTTTAATTCTTAAAAATTTAGCTACTAGGGAAACAGCAGAATCAAAGGTAGGGTCAACAATAATCCCTTCCTTTTCCAAATATTGTTTATCTTCTCCAGAAGCATGATGATCAATTCTAATATCTTCGTCCCTATTAGCGGACCTACAATCAACAAAGACATCAAGAATCCCTTCTTCTTTAGGTGGCTTACGATAATGAGCGTGTGCTGGAACCAATTTAACAATATTTGCACCAGAATAATGAACGATGAGACTTGCTGCAACAACACCATCTAAATCTCTATCAAAGAATAAACGAATATTTTGACCATTTAAATTGATTTTTTTCATATTACTATCACCAATATTTAAGTATAACAAATTAATTTATAAATATATTGAAAAAAGAAGTTAATGATTTGAAAAGATATAACAAAAACTTTATTAAAACCAACACATTTCTGTTGACACCCACAAGTAACAAAAGATTTATAAACTACTTAATCTCTAGTAATTATATGACCTATACATCCTTATTTGAAAGAATTGAACTAACAAAAGAATTCCAGATATATGAAGGTTCTCTTGAATCCGTTTTTAATGAGGTAATTACTATTTTAAAAAAGGAAATTAAATCTAAAAGAGATTATAGCATTTTGGCATTTCATCCACCAAGAATCATTCGTGCACTTGTTGATTATAAAGAAGAACAACCAGATAGTTCTAAAAATATTGAATTACTAAAAGAAGGAATCACTACCTCATTAGATATTTATTCCCAGTACAACCACTCATCCACTATTGAAAATGTATTAGCGTTACGAGAAAAGTTAGATGAAAAAATCCTAAAAAGAATAATTAAGCAACAGCAAGATGACATTAATTTAGTTGTATCTAATCCGAAGTTCTCTCAAGCAACAGCAAATAAATTATATGAGATTATCAACAACAAAGAAGCAATAATGTTTGTTGTTGGCCACGGAGGCACCGGACCAGGACTTGATGTGATTTTAAGATATAGAGAACTTAGTCATCAAAATAATTTAGAGTTCTATCCGGTAAGATTTTCTAGATCAGAACACAAAGGTTACAAAGACACTAAACCTTGTTTAACCGAGACAGAGATAGAATATTTACGAAAAGAAGTCATGGGTAAAAAAGTAATTGTTTTCGATGAAAATCATAACACTGGTAGGAATATAAGAACTGTAGCAGAATTCATTTCTAGAGAAATTGCTCCAGATCAAAAAGTAGAAATGATTTACAATGTTAACACTGGTATCCCTGGAGAATGGGCAGAATTATATAAGAGATTAAAATGAACCAAACAACCGAATTATCAGATATAGTTTCTAGTGAAAGCTCTTTTCTTAGCTCTGCTCGTAAAGTAATTACAAAAGGTGCAGAATTAGTTTATCAAAATTTTGCACAAGCAATGGACGCTAATGTATGTTTAGTAAGTGGTACTTCATTACTTCATTCTGATAATCCAGTTTATAGAGGTTTAGGAACAGTTTTATTGTGCTGGTCAGCAAAACAGTATATGTTTGGTTGGTTTGCAAGTAATGATTCAAACGAAAAATTTCAGGAATGGGAAAAAACCATGAATCCAGAAGAAATAATTGAAAAGTTTAGCTGTTGGCAAAATGAACTTTGTGGATACTGTGGTTCAAGATATGCAATGAAAGAATATAAAAAGAAAATATCATAAATCATCTAACGGACTTCTAACTTTCCTTAACTGTTCCTTACTAACTTTAGTATAAATCTGGGTAGTTTGTAAATTACTATGCCCAAGAAGTTCCTGAATGATTCTAATATCCGTTCCAGATTCCAAAAGGTGTGTTGCAAAACTGTGCCGAAGTTTATGTGGAGAAATGTTTTTTTTTATACCAGCTCTTAAAGCTGCTTCCTTAACAATCTTCTGAACATTACGAGAACTTAATTTACCATTCTTACCTCTAAAGATTAATCCCATATTAATTTTATTCTTAGTAAGATACTGGTTCAACTCAATTCTTAAATCGTCAGATAAAACAAAAATTCTATCCTTACCACCTTTTCCACTCCTAACCCAACCATGCTTCTCACGAAAGTCAATATCTTCAACCTTTAAACTTAAACATTCAGATAACCTTATTCCAGAAGAGTATAATAATTTTACAATTATCCTACTTTTCTGATGATTAATAACGTTAATTAAAGATCTAACTTCATCTTTAGTAAGAATTTCTGGTAATCGGCGAGATATTTTAGGAGTTTTAAAATCTACAATACCTAAACCTAAAACCTCATCATAATTAAACTTTAACGCTGCTTTAGCTAACGCTACAGAAGTGTTTCTAACCTTTTTATCTGAGATTAAATAACCAAGATACTCTTTAATATCCTCTTTAGTTACTTCTTTCTTACCAACAAATTCAAGAAACTTTTGATTTTGATAAATGTAAGTTTCAACAGTTCTTTTAGAAAAACCCCTGAGCTTAAGTTCAGTTAGTAACTGTTTCATACTACTTAGACGAACTTTAAAGTATTTAAGTTTTACTTAAGAAGAAAAGAAAAAAAAGAAAAAAAATATTTGAATACTAGTGAGAATAATAAGTTATTAAAAACTAATTAATTTATTCTTCACTGCCTTCTAAGGATACGTTAATTGCTTTTGGTCCTCTTTCGCCATTTTCAACGTCAAATACTACTTGATCGTTGTCACGAAGCATAACTCCATCCTTCAAGCCAGTTTGATGTACAAAATACTCGTTACCATCTTCAGCTTGGATAAATCCGAAGCCCTTGCTTGCATTAAAAAATTTTACTGTTCCTTTCATTGTGTTTTCACCGTTTACTTAATTTATTTTTTCTCAGCGGACATTTTATCTTTACACTTATCACAATAGATCACTCTAGATTGTCCCCTTTCGACTAGGAATCGTTTACGACACAGCCGACAATACTTAACAATTTTGTAATCCATTTATTTTATGTTCCACTCACGTTTACTAAGAAATAGTTGATAAAAGTTTATTTTAAGCCACTAAATCTTATGTTAATGACTAAGAAACAACTCCTGTTTATAAAACATTGCTTTTTAAATGGTTATATTTACCCATGACCTGGCCCGTACAAAGTTACCAATACAATAATTCCAACACCAATACAAATCGCAAACAGATGTAACAAAGTATCTTTAAGTTTACAATGCCTATGCAATTGCGGTAATAAGTTTGATGCTGCAATGTACAAAAAATTTCCTGCAGCGAACGGAATCATAAAATCAGTAAATCCGTGCAATTTATTAATTAAGAAAAAACCTAACAAAGTTCCAAAGATTGCAGTACCAGCTGATAACAAATTAAACAACAAAGCTTTCTTCTTAGAGAACCCAGAATATAATAATACTCCGAAATCTGCAATCTCTTGAGGTATTTCGTGAAATAGGATTGAAACTGTTGCAGCAATTCCCACAGTAACGTTAACTGCATAAGCCCCTGCAATAACTAAACCGTCAATGAAATTATGAACACCATCCCCAATTAAATTTAATGGTGCTAAATTGTATGCATGACCATGACAGTCTGGGCCTTGACACTTGTTATGATGGTGCCAGTGCACAAACTTTTCCAAAATAAACATGATCAAAAAACCTAATAAAATAAATAATGCACTAAACAAACTGTACCCATGTTCAATAGTTTCTGGAATAAAACTAATAAAAACTGTACTTAATAATACACCAACAGAAATGCTTAACAGGAAAAGTAACGACTGTTTAGAAAAAGTCTTTTTTAATAGTAACGGTAAAATTGCAACAACAGAAACCAATGATACCATGACAACACTAATCAATGCCCAAATAATATTTTCCATTTTAAGTTTAATTATCAGTTTGTTTAAATATTTTTCTCTGAATGGCCATAAAAATCTTTATCAATCATTTTCTAACCAATTTCATAATCTCAGCCACGTTATAACCATTTGCTGCTAAACCTTTTGGTCCTTCACTCATTAGAATATTTTTAATTTTCAAAGCCTCTTTTTGGGGATAAGCTTTAAACAAAGCCCCGTAATTAAAAGTTGCTTTAGGTTTTCTAGCTTTTATTTCTGCCTGTAATAAAGTTTTAAACTTATTAGAAGGTTTACCGGTAATTCCGCGATTACCAAAAGTAAACGTGATCTTAGGCCCATTATAAATGCAAACTGAATCAAAATTAAAAGTAATAAGATTTTGATCAATGTACTTATTTAAACCAACTTTTTTCCGTTTAGGGATACCATGTAAATCTCCTTTCCCAACTTCCATAAATAAAGTAATATGGGGATCAGTAAACTTAAAATGAGATTCATCAATACCAGAAAACTTTAACAGATTATGAATCTTTTCTCTAATAATAGCAATCTTAGATGATGTTGCAGTTGCCCAAACAACTTGTGAAGATTTAATATTACTTTTATCATAACCAAGACCAGTAATTTCAATATCACCTTTAAACAATTCTGTAAGTTCATTAAATTTTTTCCTATGAGTACTAATAAAGTAAAGTATGTGTCTAAACAATCCTTTGTTTGATTCAAACATTCCTGAATGAAAAACTCCCAAAGTTATATGAAATTCTGCTTTTGGAGATATTTTTGTCATTAAATCTTTATCAATAGAAAACTCTTTATCAGCTATACCAAGAATCAATTTATTCAATTCAGCACAATATTTTTCAGGGACAGGTATCCCTAACGACCAAGTATCAAACATATTATATCACCAAGAAAAAGAAAAACTTTCGGGTATATAAGTATTATGAAGAAAAACCCACAATCCTTATAAAAAACAAACAAAAATTAACAGTTAATGCTTACAAAACAAGAAGTTGGAAGACAAATTCTACATGTACTGTTAGGGATAGCTTTAGTTGTTCTATATTATTTCAACATCTTAACATCTTTTGCAGTTTTCTTAGGAATTATCTGTGGAGGATTAATTAGTTTCATCAGTAAAAGAACAAACATTCCAATATTCAATTTCTTCTTAAAACATTATGAAAGAAAAGAAGATTTGAAAAAGTTTCCGGGAAGAGGAATGATATTTTATTTTATTGGAGTTTTATTAGTCATGCAATTGTTTAGTAAAGATATTGCTTTAGCGGCAATGATGGTCCTTGCTTTAGGTGATGCTGCAAGTCATCTTTACGGAGCAAAGTTTGGTAAAGTTAAAAATATTTTTAATGGTGATGGCAGGAAATTGTTAGAGGGTACACTTGCAGGAGCAGTTGCCGGATTTGTTGGGGCAGTGATTTTCGTACCAATCCCAGAAGCGTTCTTAGGAAGTCTTGCAGCAATGTTTATTGAGGTTGTTAAAATTGACTTTAATGAGAAAACTCTTGATGACAATTTAACAGTACCGTTAGTTGCTGGAACAGTGATGTTATTAGTAAGAACATTTTTGTAAACTTAGAACACCACAATTCTTTTAAAGATATTAAATTTCTTAGCAAGTATCATAATTAAAATAGAGGTGAATAAAAATGTGTGATTGTAAAGAAGAAATTAAAAAAGAAGATTGTTGTTCTGAAAAAAAAGAAAATCCTGATTGTTGTCATCAAGAATTACCTTCAGCAGAAGAACTTGTTGAAGAAGTTAAACATGAAGATGAAAATAAAGAGTTTGTAGAAACATCTAAAGAGGTTGAACATCCTGCAGAAGAGCAAGGAATTATTCCCGAACCAACAAGTGAAGGAATTAAAGAAGAGATGGAACACGGTGAAAGAAACGAAGATGTTTACAGTGAAGAAGGTCGTGAAAAATTAGTTGAAGATGGAGAAGTTGAACCAGAAGAAGCAGGTTTCATGGCAGGAGCAGAATCTGGCGGACAGTTAGCGAAAGATGCATTAACCGGAGAACCATTAATGGACACGGACAATGTTGTAGAAACAGAAATTAATGGACAGATGTACAGGTTTGTTAACGAAGAAAACGCTCAAAAGTTCAGAATGAAAAAAGAGCAAGAAAACTTATAATTTTTTATTATCTTATTATTTTGAAAAATGGTACACCTAAAAACAAAAGTGGGAGAGTATGGGATTATTATTGATGAAGATAAAAAAGAATTTCTTTTAGTACAATGGGGAGAATCTTATAAATTCACTTGGCATTTTCCTGGTGGAAGAATAGATGAGAATGAAAAAGAAAAAGAAGGATTAAAAAGAGAAATTATGGAGGAGATTGGAGTTGAAGTTAGTTCAATAAAACCAGCCTATGCAAAGTACATTGGCCCAGAATATAATCAACATCCAAATGACGAACCTCGTTATGCATTATTTTATTTGTGCAAACTTGAAAAAGATCAAGGTATAAAATTAAATGAAGATGAATTAAACTCATTTAAATGGTTTAAAAAATCAGATTTAAACCAAATTAAGTTTTGGTTACCATTCTACAAAGAAATGCTAGAAGAAGTTTTACCATTTTAATTTGTTTTTCTGACAAAAAGTTATAATTCTAAAAGTTGGGTTCAATAAGTTTGTTTGATATAGCTGTCGCTAAGTTATAAAATTAATATGTAAAACATAGCTAAAGCTATAGTAAAAAAATATGATAGAAAAAAAGTGAAAAAAGATCCAACCCATAAATGGGTTGGAAATTTAATGAAAACCATATGTAGTTTAGCAAAAAAATGCGAACGTTAGTAAGTGCATGCTGAACCCCTCGTTGCCTTGGAGCTTACACATCACTTCTATCAAACCGCTGTTCTTGCGGTGTTCTAAGGAGTCTCTTTTCAAGGTCTGCTTCGTGCTTAGATGCTTTCAGCACTTATCATTTATGGCGTAGCTGCCCGGCGTACCTTATCAGATAACCGGTCGACCAGAGGCCACGAACTTCCGTTCCTCTCGTACTAAGAAGTCCTTCCTTTCAGACTCCCAACATTTCCAGTAGATATCAAACAAACTGCCTCACAGCGTTCTGAACCCAGCTCACGATCCCTTTTAACGGGTGAACACCCCCACCCTTGGCAGCCAACAGTTAAACAAGAAAAGACTTGTTAAACTTCTGCACCGCCAGGATAGGAAGAGCCGACATCGAAGTAGCAAACCGCGCCGTCGATCTATTCTATCGTGTTTAAAATAAACAACGAATATGAACTCTCGGGCGCGACAACTCAGTTATCCCCGGAGTAACTTTTCAGTCATCTCTAACCCTCATTAAGAAGGTGTAGAGGTTCGCTAGGCCACACTTTCGTGTTTGAAGTTCGTTATGTTTAAAATCCAATCAGGCAGACTTATGCCCTTGCACTCCTCTCCGGATTTCTAAACCGGATGAGTCTACCATTGGGCGCTATTGATATCTTTTCAACAGCGTGCCACCCCAGCCAAACTGTCCACCAACCGGTGTCCCTCCATACGGAGGTAAGTGTTGCAATTTTTGAAAAGTGGTGTTACATTGGCGCCTAAGCCACTAACTGACGTCATTAGCTTCAAACAGCTCCCACTTACACTATATAACACAAATCGCAACACAGCGACAGGCTACAGTAAAGTTTCACGGGGTCTTCGCTTCCCACTGGAAATCCCTGGCCTTTGCACCAGGATAGAGTGTTCGGGAGACTCCAATTTGGGACAGTGGCGATCTCGTTATACCATTCATGCAGGCCGTCAATCAAACGACAAGGCATTTCGCTACCTTAAGAGAGTTATAGTTACTCCCGCCGTTTACCAGCTCTTCACCCCGTTGAACCGAAGCTTAAAGTACTGGCACTGGGCAGATATCACTTTCTATACACAGCTTTACAGCCTAGCAGAAAGTTATGTTTTTGTTAAACAGTCGGACCGCCCTTGTAATTGCACCCTGATATCGCACCCATACGAATACGATTGCAGGGATCCCTTATACCAAAGATACAGGACTAATTTGCCGAATTCCCTAAATTGGATTAAACTCACACATCTTAGGCTTCTCACCTAGGGGCACCTGTGCCGGTTCTGGGTACGGTTACTCTAGATCTTTTTCAATTCCTTTTTCAGGGGCTCCAGGAATCAGTCAAACAGACCATAGGCCTGCTCATCCATGATTTAATCTGATTCTCATCATTACGATACTCCTCAGATTTGTCCATGTTAACACATCAGACAAAATATGTTGACTTATCCAAAAGCGTTAGAAATTAAACTTGTGTCGCCACGCATACTAAAGTAGTAGAGGAATATTAACCTCTCTCCCTTTCCCCTTACTCAGATACGAGGAAGGTTAGGACCGACTAACCCTTGGCTGACGAGCATTGCCAAGGAACCCTTGCCCTTACGATGATATGGATTCTCACCATACTAAGATCCTACTACCACCAGGATATTCATTTCTTCCAGGTCCACACCCTCTTACAAGGATGCTTCTGCCCTAAAAGAACGCCTGCCTACACCTATTTTCATAGTCTACAGTATCGGTAGTCAACTTAGACCCGTCAATTTTCCGGGCTCACGACCTCAACGAGTAAGCTGTTACGCACTTTTTAAAGGATGGCTGCTTCTAAGCCAACCTCCTCGCTGTCTAAGATCACAAACGCCGTTTACCCTTTATCACTTAGTTGACATTTAGGGACCTTAACTGTAGTTTGGGTTGTTCCCCTCTCGGAAGTCAAGTTTACCCCAAGACTCCCTGTTTCCCGAGGTCTACAACGTTAAAGCATTTGGAGTTGGACAGAAAACCGACAAGTTTCCTCGCCTAAATCTCCTATCCGTAGCTCTACAACCTTAACAATCTCGCTCGAGACTTGACTAAGGTCAATTTCGGCAGGAACCTGCTATAGCCGAGCTCGATTGGCTTTTCACCCCTATTCCCAAGTTAAAAGAACACTTGTACGTAGAACCTCTTCAGGCCTCCACGACGTCTTACCGCCGCTTCACCTTACTCAGGAATAGATCGCCCGGTTTCAGGTCGTATCCAAGTGACTAAAGGCACTTTCATACCACTTCCCTCGTAAAAAACTGCGGAAAATCGCTTTCGCTTTGGATGCTCTTTTACAGATTATCCTTGCCACTTAGATACACTCCCTGGCACGTTATTCAAAACGCACGTCAGAACTCCTTGGAGCCCTGACACACTATAACTGCTAGATTTCAGGAACTTTTAACTCCCTGTCAAGGGTTCTTTTCAGCTTTCCCTCACGGTACTTGTTTACTATCGGACTCGAAACGTATTTAGTTTTAGAGGTTAATGTCCCCCATATTCTCACCCCATTTCCAAGGGGTAATACTCTGGTTACTTCTAAGGACTCTCTTTTTTTCCTTTACGGGACTATCACCCTTTATCGTGTTCCGTTCCAGGAAACTTCAAGTCAAAAAAAAAGTCTTAAAAGAAGACCAAACACCACATTTCCATCATATTACTATAACGGATTCAGTTTGAACTAAGCCGCTTTCTCTCGCTGATAATCACGGCATCTCAATTGATTTCTTTTCCTGCAGGTACTAAGACGCTTCAATTCCCTGCGTTCCCCGACCCCAAAGGGTCTATATGTGAGAAGTCTCATTCGGAAATCTCTGGTTCAAAGTTTACTTTCAACTCGCCAGAGCATATCGTAGCTTGTCACGTCCTTCATCGGCGTTTCGAGCCAAGCCATCCATCTAACAGCGTACTAAAAAGGTTTACCTAAGGTAAACCTAAGATGCTAAACTACATATGGTTCATTAATATGAGTTATGACGGAGTTAACCTCCTCATATTTTAACCAAAACCGCCAGAATATTTATATCCTGAAGATTTAGATTGGCCCCGAGTTTTCAAGGAAAAAACGGGAACTTTATTTCCCTTATGGGAATGGACCCGACGGGATTTGAACCCGCGGCCTCCTGCTTTCTATTTGTGTAAATACACAATGCAAGGCAGGCGCTCTCCCCCTGAGCTACGGGCCCAGGAAATATTTATACTATACATTTGCTTTTTTTATTAAAAAAAAAAAGGAGGTGATCCAGCCGTAGGTTCCCCTACGGCTACCTTGTGACGACTTAACCCACCTCACCGAACCTGGATTCGATATAACTAAAAGCTATATCTCACCCAAACCCAATTCGGTTGGTTTGACGGGCGGTGTGTGCAAAGAGCAGGGACATATTCACCGGGTCGTGATGAAACCCGATTACTAGGGATTCCGTTGTCATGAGGATGAATTACAATCCTCAATCTAGACTACGACAAAGTTTCGAGGTTTAGCTTCACCTTTCGGTGTGGCAGCCCATTGTCTTTGCCATTGTTGCGCGCGTGTAGCCCAGCAGATTCGGAGCATACAGACCTACCGTAGCCCACTCCTTCCTCCTCGTTTCCAAGGCAGTCCCCATAACGTGCTCAGTCGTCCAAAAGGACCCGCTAGCAATTATGGGCATGGGTCTCGCTCGTTACCTCACTTAAGAGGACACCTCACGGCACGAGCTGACGGCGGCCATGCACTACCTCTCGGCTCGTTTGGTAAGACATTCAATCTGACCATCATTCTGCCGTCGCTGCTGGTGAGATTCTCTGCGTAAAGTTAGATTAAACCGCACGCCGCACCCCTTGTAGTGCTCTCCCGCCAATTCCTTTAAGTTTCAGCCTTGCGACCGTACTTCCCAGGCGGTGTACTTAACGCCTTCGCTCCGACACTGCATATCCGCGTGGAATATGCAACATCTAGTACACAGCGTTTACGGCTAGGACTACTCGGGTATCTAATCCGTTTTGCTCCCCTAGCTTTCGTTCCTCACCGTCAGACCCGTTCTAGTTAGGCGCCTTCGCCACAGGTGGTCCTCCTGAGATTATACCATTTTACCAGTCCCTCAGAAATACCCCTAACTCCTCCCGGTCTCTAGACAAGCAGTATCTCAAGCCATTCGTTTTGTTAAGCGCAACGATTTCACCCAAGACTGACTTATCCGGCTACGAACGCTTTAGGCCCAATAAACGTGATTGCAACTCGTGGCGCAGGTGTTACCGCGGCGGCTGGCACCCGTCTTGCCCACCACTTATTCGCTAAGTTATTTACACTTAGCAAAAGCCCATGCTATGCATGAGCACTGAGAGTTCCCTTATCGCACTTACGTACATTGTAAAGGTTTCGCGCCTGCTGCACCCCGTAGGGCTAGGGTCAGTGTCTAAGTACCCTTCTCCGGGCTCCCTCTCTCAAGGCCCGTACTGATCGAAGGCTTGGTAGTCCTTTACACTACCAACAACCTAATCAGCCGCCAACTCATCTTTAGGCGTTGCCTTTCAGTAAAAAAATATTCCAATATTTTTTACCTATCTGGTTTTAGCCTCAGTTTCCCAAGGTTATTCTAGACCTAAAGGCAGATTATTGACGTGTTACTGAGCATTCAGCCTGTGTCTCCGAAGAGACCCTCTGACTTGCATGGCTTAATCGAACTCTCATAGCAGCAATCTCCCGCAGGATCAACGGGGATTCGTTCTTATTTTACACATAAAATAAAACAGATATTTTATTTTAGTGCTAAAAAATGATATTCTTCATTTTTTATGCATCCTATTTGTTTATCGGTCGCATTGTTCTAGCTTCCATTCACTTAAAAGAATTTGTTCATCTTGTCGTCCAAAATTAATTTGGATCACCTTTTTCATACCCAATATTATTTGAGCATACATGCGTTTTTGACTGTGATTTGAGGGGGTTTATAAAGCTTTCGGCAATATTCCAATTTAAACAATGATTTTAAGAATATTTTGAGGATTCATCGTGACTTATTTGTCTCACAAAGCGAAGATTTAAATATGTCCAGAAAAACATTAAAGTACCATGTTAACAAAAAAAGAAATTAATGAAATTAGAGAAAATATTGAAAATTCGAAAAACCCTTTATTCTTTTATGACGATGACCCTGACGGAGTTTGTTCATTTTTATTACTTTACAAAATGAAGAGAGAAGGTAAAGGCATTATTGTAAAATCTTCCCCTAAACTTGGTGTTCAATGGTTAAGAAAAGTTGATGAGATTAATCCAGACAAAATATTTATTCTCGATAAACCAGTTTTGGATCAAGAATTTATTGATGGAGCAAAAAGAGACATAATATATATAGACCATCACCAGCCACAAGAATTAAAGAATGTAAAATATTATAATCCACGAATTAAAAATCCTAACGCTTATTATCCTACCACATATATGGCTTATCAAGTCAATGGTAATCCCGAAAACCTTTGGCTTGCAATGGTTGGTTGCCTAGGAGACTGGCAAATGCCAGAATTTGCAGAAGACTTCTCAAAACAACATCCTAAATTATTACCTCAAGTAATAAGTTTGAAAGATGCTGTCTATAAACAACCGATAGGAAAATTAGTTAGAATTGTTTCATTCATATTAAAAGGACCAACTTCAGAAGTAAGAAAATCAATAAAAGTTCTTAGTCGTATAACAGGACCGTTAGAAATACTTAATCAAGAAACTCCTCAAGGAAAATATTTATTCAAAAGGTTCAGTCAAATAAATATAAAATACGAAGAATTAATTAATGATGCAAAAAAGAAAGCAACAAGTAGTAAACTTTTATTATATTATTATTCTGAAAACAACTGGTCATTTACCGCGGACTTAGCTAACGAACTAACCAATACTTATGAAAATAAAGTTATCCTCATTGCTCGAAAAAAGAATGGAGAGATGAAATGTAGTGTCCGTGGCCAGAAACCAATCCGCGAAGCATTAGAAAAAGCATTGGTTGGAATTGAAGGATATGGTGGTGGCCATGAAAACGCTTGTGGAACAGTAATTAAAGAAGATTATTGGGACCAGTTTTTAATAAACTTCAAAAAAGAAATTAAGAACATTTAAAATGCTAGAAAATATCATATTTGTAGTAATAGGATTAGGTGGTATTTTGGGAGGTTTGTTGTTAAGTTTTATTGCCCCTGAAGAACTAAATAAAGGAAAAAAATATTTTTTTATTCTTAAAAGAGCTTTATTCATTGCAATAATGGTTTTGAATAGTTATTTTATTTTTCTAAAAGACGAGATGATAACTTTAGTTGTCGTTATGATAATAGGCGTAATGTTGTTAATATTTGATTTTGTTATCAGTAAAAGAATTTACCAAATATTAAATTATGTTTATTTGTTTGTAATTCCAATCTTAATTAACACAAATATAAATCCCTATTTAATCTATTCATTAATTTTCATTTATGGTTTACCCACAGGAACATTGTTGAGAAAAATGCATAATGGCCCCTAAAGAGAAAAAAAATTTAGAAGAAACGATTAAAGAAAAAATAGCTCCTCTGCTAGAAGAAACAATGGAAAAAAATTGGGGCATTAGTATTCCTAAAATTGAAACAGATATCAGTGATAAATTAAAAAATCAAAGTTTAGATATTTATATTCCAATAAATAAAAGTTTTTCTGAGGCAAAGAGAATATTTAAAACAGAATTTTTGAAACAAGAACTTAAACTTAACAGAGGAAACATTTCACAAATTGCAAAGACGCTTGGTATTGACAGAAGAAGTATCCATAGAGCAATTAAAGAACTCGGCATAAATGTTGATGAAATAAGGGGAGATACACTTTCAAAAAAAGAATATCAAGAAAACAAAATTGATCAAACCATTCGAACAACATTAGAACAGTACAAATCAATAATTCAACCACAACAAATGGAAAAAATGTATCAAGAAGTTGGAAAACTTTCCAGAAACATCGCTCGCTTTATACCGCATCAAGAACTTAGCTGGAAGGAAGCTGAAAGAGCGTTTGAAAAACAATTTTTAAAATTGTCATTAGAAGATAATGAGTGGAATGTAACCAAAACAGCTAAGAAAATCATAATCAGACCGGAAACATTGCATAGAAAAATTAAAAAGTTAGGTATTTGACTTATTTTAATTTTACTAACAATATATACCTTGCACTACAAAAAAACAAACATTTTTTGTACCGAAAATGGATGATATCCATTTTCTAGTACCAAAAACTTTAATAAGCATTAGGAAATTCAATTTTTAATAAATCAACAAGAGAGGGGTAGTTAAAAAAAGATGGTAAAACAATTTCTAAAGAATCTATTCAAAAAGCTCTCATTTAATCCGTTTAGTAGAAAAAGTCATGTTAAATTAGGGTTGTACGGTCCTCCAAATGGTGGAAAGTCAACATTAGCTAACAGGATTTGTCAAGATTGGTTGGGTGAAGAAATGTCTTCAGTTTCTCACATTGCTCATGAGACTAGAGAAATTAAGATTAAAGAACAAATCAATATTAAGAACAAAAAAGGAAAAGAGTTAACATTTTCGTTGGTTGACACTCCTGGAATTGCAACACGTATTGACTACGAAGACTTTCTTAAGAAAGGCATGAAAAAGAAAGATGCAAAAATCCGAGCAAAAGATGCAACTAAAGGTGTCATTGATGCAATTAAATGGTTAGATAATATGGATTCAGTGGTGGTAGTATTAGACGCTACAAAAGATCCTTATTCGCAAGTAAATATAACTATTATTGGAAATTTACAAGCGAGAAACATTCCTGTCTTGATTGCTGCAAATAAAGTTGACTTAAAAAAAGCTAATCTGGATGTTATTAAAGCAGCATTTCCACAGTATGAAGTCATTGGAATCTCTGCAAAATACGGTAAAAACGTTGAAGATTTTTATGAACAACTATTTACTCTAGCATAGAGTTTAAAAAACAAAGTTTAAAAAGTATAAAAGATTACTAAGGAAAGAAAGAGGTAAAAAAGATGGTAACATTTCAATTCATTCCCTATCATGAGATAGAAAATCTTTCTCCAGCTAAAAGGATAAATAAACTCCTAAACATTGTTAAAGAAGAAAAAATTGTCTTAATGGAAGGGAGATTAAAAAAAGAGGAAGAAGCAGACCTAATTGAAATTACAATGGAAGAAATTTCTCCAAAATTTAGAGGGATTGAACTTAGTGTAATATATCCAAATAAAGATAAACAAGACTTTAGCCAAAAAGTTAAAGGCGCATTTGCTAACATATTACTTGGAAATAGAACTGGGATGACGATTGTTGGACCTGCATCAATAGTTAAAAAGATTGAACAAAACCCAGATAAAGTTGAACTTTTCACTCAGGATAATACTAAAAGGGTTAAGAGAAGGAAGAAAAAGAGGTAATTTTATTACCACAATTAATATATAATAGTTAATTAACATCATACTTATGCCACATCAATGTGTTCGTTGCAACAAGCTCTATGAGGATGGAGCACAGGAAATTCTTAGAGGTTGTAGCTGTGGGGCCAGACTTTTTTTTTACATTAAAAAGAAACACATTGAAGAAGGTAAAGAATTAGTAGGTAACTTGTCTGTTGAAGAGAAACAACAGATTGAAAGAGATGTTTCTGAAATTTTACATATTAAAAAAGAAGATAAAGAAAAACCTATTGTCCTGGATATTGAATCAATTAGAGTTTTAAAACCAGGCAAATACGAATTAGATTTGGTACATTTGTTTAAGAATGACCCTTTAGTGTTTAAGTTAGACGAAGGTAAATATGTTATTGACCTGCCTCAGGCTTTTAAGAAAAAGGATGATGAAGAGAATAATTAATGTTATTTCTTAACAAACTAAAACAAAGTTTTCTAAATCACAAATGATGCAAACCTAAAGTTTGCTCTTTTGTGCTTTGTCGCTAATAATTGCAGAATGACCAGTAGGATCTTCAATAATGATTTTTAAATTTTCTCTACCCACGAGAACTTTGCCCAATTTTTTAATTTGATTTTTAGCTTTCTTTTTTATAGCCGGATCATCTTCACTTTCAGCAACAGATTCAATCATCTTTTTAACACGTTCAAGAAGACCTTCAACATTAGTAACATATCCATTAGAAGCAGGTCCAGATTTTATAGTCATAATGTGAGGAATCTTTATTGTTGCATCACCTGATTTAACTACTTTAACATTTAAATCATCCTCAGAAGTAACTTCAAAAGTATATTTGCAAGGTTCTTTCTTTTCTGCAGGTTCTAAATCTGATTTTCTGTAACCACAACCACCACAATCTGCAGACAAAATAAAAACTCTACCAAAATGAGGTATATCTACTTCTTCCTCACGTAATGTGGTTTTGTTTTCTGCACACATTGGACAAAACTGGTTTTTTATCTCTGACATAACGATAAGTAAGAGAGATAAGTTTAAAAAGATTTCTATAGCAGATAGAAATCTCAAAAAACGTTATGTTTTTGCTTAGATTTCTATAGCAGATAGAAATCTCAAAAAACGTTATGTTTTTGCTTAGATTTCTATAGCAAAGATAATCTTTAAAATAGAATTATTTATTTGACCACAACATTATTTATATAGTCTTGTTTTGTTCAATTAAAAAATGACAAAAATTAACCTTCTTAGTGAAGATCTTATCAATAAAATAGCCGCAGGAGAAGTCATTGAAAGGCCGGCTTCTGTAGTAAAAGAACTTGTTGAGAATTCTTTAGATTCTGGAGCAACAAAGATTCATATTGAAATTAATGATTCTGGCCAGAAATTGATTAAGATAATTGATAACGGGTCTGGGATGGATCAGGAAGATGCCAAAAAATCTGTATTAAGACACGCAACAAGTAAAATAAGTAATGTAATTGATTTGTTTTCAATTCAAACATTAGGTTTCAGAGGAGAGGCCTTGGCGAGTATTGCTGCAGTTTCCAAGTTAAGTATAATTACTAAACAAAAAGATGAAATCGAAGGTTTTAACATGGTGTTAGAGTCTGGCCAAGAAATCAGTTCAGGGATTATTGGATGTGATGAAGGTACAACTATTGAAGTTCACGATTTATTCTTTAACACTCCCGCAAGAAAAAAGTTTCTTAAATCCGATTCCGTAGAATTAAAACATATTATTGAAACTGTTATTCGTTACGCATTAATTAATCCGAAAGTTAATTTTCGTTTAATACATGAAAAACACGAATTAATCAACTCACCAAGAGTCGAGGATTTAAGAAGTAAAATTGCTTCAATTTATGGGATTACATTAGCGAAGAATTTGTTAGAAATTAATCATACTGAAAATAATGTGAAAGTAACAGGATTTATTTGTAAACCCTCTGATGCCAGGAACGATAAAAATCAACAACACCTTTTTGTTAACAAACGGTGGGTAAGAAACGAAAGTATTAACAGAGCGATTTATGATGGATACCATTCATTATTGTTTGTTGGTAAACATCCAACTTATGTTTTAAATGTTGAATTAAATCCGGAAGAGATTGATGTTAATGTTCATCCAGCAAAAACTGAGATTAAGATTGAACAAAAGGAAGAAGTTTCTCAGGTGATTACTTCTGCAATTAAAAAAACTTTAGAAAATAATAATCTCATCCCCGTTTTAGATATTGATTATGAGGAACAGTTAACTTTTGGAACTCCTAAAATAGAGGAAAAGAAAAGAGAAATTAAATATCAGTTCGAGAAAAGTGAACAGACCCATATAGAGAAGGAAGAAGATAGTTTTAGTGAAGAAGAATCAACCCCCGAAGAAGAAATATTTGTCCCAGAAACAAAGGTAAAAGAAGAAATTGTTTTTGAGAATTTAAAAATCCCACCATTCAAATTGCTGGGACAAATTCATAAAACTTTTTTTGTAGCAGAAACTCCTGGTGGATTATTATTAATAGATCAACATGTTGTCCAAGAGAGAGTACTATATGAAAAGTTCATGAAACAATTGATGAACAGAAACGTTTCAGTACAGAAATTATTGAAAGGTGGAATGATAGAAGTGTCAGCTGCAGAGAAAGTGATTATTAACGCTAATTTGGAAACTTTGGGGGAGATGGGTTTTAATTTAGAAGAGTTTGGTGGGAATACGTTTATTCTAAAAACCGTGCCCACATTATTTGGCCGTATGCAAGCAGAAGATTTACTTTTTTCTGTCTTAGAGAAGTTGAAAGATGGTAAGAATCTTTTGGAAGAAATTCAAGAAGAAATAATTACACGAATGGCTTGCCGTGCATCTGTTAAAGCAGGTGATAGTTTAACAAATTTTGAAATGGAAAAACTTCTTAGAGAATTGTCTAAATGTAATTTACCTTACACTTGCCCACATGGCAGAGCTGTGTTAATTAAAGTTCCTGTTGATGAATTAGAAAAGAAGTTTAGAAGGAAGTAGGTCGTGAGATTTCTGAACGTAGTGAAGAATATCTCACTTGAGTGAATTTGGATTCAAACATTTGGCTTGCCCAAAGGTTTGTTGGAAAAGAAGTTTAGAAGGAAGTGAGATTTGGAACTGAGAAATTCTTAAAAATTAACGTTTTATAAGAAAAGTTTATATATTTCTACTTAGAGGTAGTTAAAATGGATATAATTAATAAAATTAAATTTAGCTTTAAAGACCAAGAAGAATTGTTTAAATTAGTTAAAAATGAAAATATCAAACAAAGTGTTTACTTTTTCTTAACTTTGTTATTACCAAATTTAGCATTAACAATTATTCTGGGTGGATCATACATTTCAGAAGAATTCATGTTAGCATTTTCTATTGGTATTGGAGAAATAATTGTTTGGACATCATTAATGACAATTTTTTCAATTATTGGATTTTTAATTTATTCATCATTAATTTATGGATTTAGTAAGATTGTTAAAGGAAAAGGAACATTCAAAGACTCTGCTAAATTGATAATTTATTCTTTAACACCATATTTGTTAATATCTTGGATTCCAATAAGCAGTATAGCAAAAACAATGATCTCTTTAGCAGCTTTATTCTTCTTCATAAAAATTAATGTTGAAGGAGCAAAGAGTTTAATGAAATTAAGTAAGGGCCGTAGCATTGCTTTAACAACATTTCACTATTTATTGATTTTATTATTAACTGTTGTCCCTAAATTAGTGTTGGGATAATTCTGATAGATGTTGGAGGAATAAAAAATGTTTTTATTATTTGGTACTAAAACAAAACCTGAACAAAAAGGCAGTGTTAAGTTTCCCTGTTCAAACTGTAAGAGAGAAACTATTGCTTCAATAATTGAAATTAAAAAGTTTTTCACATTATTTTTCATCCCACTAATTCCCTATGGAGATAAGACGTTCATAAGATGTAACGTTTGTGGGTTTGGTGGAGAGATTAAAGAGAATGAGAAAACAGGAGAAGAATAAAAATGGTAAGAAAAATTAAAGAAGATACAAAAAGAATTAAAGATGATTTAGAAAGAATCCTAAAAAATGCGGAAAGTTTTCTTAAAGCCCCACCCACTTTTTTTCAGAAACTTAAAAGTGGTTTTGGTTTAGCATCAAAAATTTATTTGTTATGTGAAGATTATAACCAAGTAAGTTATGAGGTAAAGAAAGATAAATCTGTAAAAAATAAAAAAGGTTATCTTGCAGATGTAATCAGGGAGAGTACAAATTACCTAGCAGAGAATATCATTGAAAGATACGTAAAGTAAAGAAAAAAAATTAAGAAAAAAGAATTTTATTCTTCTTTTTCTTCTTCAGAACCTTTACTTTCAGATTCTTCAGATTTCTGGTCTTCCTGGTTAGCATCAAGCTTTTTACGGAACTCTTCTTCTGTAATTACTTTTTTCTCAATTAACAAACCAATAAGTGTGTCTAAGATGAAAGAATTATTATCAACCATTTCTTCAACACTCAAATCATTACCTTCTTCACAATTACAACCACAATCTTTATGTTCTGTTTCCATTTTTATGCCCCCATACTTAGTTATACCTAGTATTTATTCAATATTTTAGTAATCAGTTTATAAACGTATCTAATTTGTTATGGTTTGTAGTCAATAACAACAGAGAAAGATAGGCTAGAGTCTATAAATAATTAAATACTTCTTCACTATTTCAATTAATATTTTACTAATTAAAGGAGGAAGTAAAAATGAATTTGGATCTTCTGAAAGGATATTATGTAGATAGTTCTGGGAAAAATGGATTTTATAATAGAAAAGAGTTAAAAGAAAATGATTTAGATCCAGACCCCTTCTTTTGTCATAACCAACATTATGCCCGGGGAGCTTTTGAAGGAATAAGAGCGATTTGGGATAACAAAAAAGAACAATTATATTTTCTTACACCTAAAGAACACGTTAACAGATTAGTAAAATCTTGTGATTTTTTAAGATTAAAAGGGATTGATTTTAGTAAAACATTAGATGTACTTCCAGAATTAATTCACAGAAACATTGAATCAGGATTTCTTGATCCAAGAAAAGGTTGTTATTTACGGCCTTTAGTTTACAAAGATAAAAAATATAACTCTGATAAAGAACAGGAACATGGCCTGGGAGTATACTCACAAAAACATCAAACTGTAATGACTATCAGTTTATTTCCGTGGGGAAAATATCTTGAAGGAAATCCGGACATTCGGGTTTATGAAAAAGGAATTGCTTCAGTTTTAAGAACTCATAAATGTACAGCCAATTATGGATTTGGTGGATTAGCTAAAGATATAGCATTAGATGAGGGTTATGATGAAGCTTTGATCACCGATATTTCTAAAGAAAGAAATGTTTTAGAAGGTGGTGGAGAAAATGTTTTCATTGCCAGAGACAATAAAGTAATTACACCAGGAGTAGACCAAGACATTCTACCAGGAACAAAAAGAAACATTTTAATCCAAATGTTAAACAATTTAGGGATAGAAGTGGAAGAAAGAAAAATTCCTTTAAAAGAATTCATGGAAGCGGACGCAGCCATTTTCACTGGAACTGCTGCTGGAGTTGTTGGGATTGCTTCTGTATATAACCCTTTAGTTGGTGGAAAACCAGAAGAATTTAATTTAGAACATTGTGTTGGTGGAATTATAACTGTAAGAGAATTAGAAAGAGAATATGAAAGATTAATTATGGGAGAAAATGTTAATCCTGTACAATTAGGATTACAGGAAAGGATTAGAACCCCAATAAAGTGGAGGATGTGATTTTATTTTATTTTACCGATTTACCAGTTATTTTCAATAATGACTACAGGGTAGAAATAATTATAAATCAACTTAAGTTTTTCTAAAGAATGAATGTTAATATATGTAATGGAAAACCAATTGTTAGACCAACAAGGTTAACTGATAAAGAAAAAGCTTCTAAACGGATTGTTGTTGGAGATGATGAAAGCATTAATTGATATTGACTTCAGATGTCAAGCAACAACAGATTCAATGACACAAATTGCTAACAAAGGTGTTTTTCTTAATCAATTAAGTTATTTGGTAGCAGATTTTCAACGTAATAAAAGAGAATTCTCTTTAACAATGATGGACATTGACCATTTTAAACGATATAATGATTCTTATGGACACTTAGAAGGGGATTATGCTCTTAAAAAGGTAGCAAATTATTTTCCAGAAAATTTAAGAAGTACAGATATGATGGCGAGGTACGGGGGAGAAGAATTTGCAATTTTAATGCCAGAAACAAGTTTTGAAGGAGCATTTACAATATACAAAAGAATTGCTTTTGATTTTAAAAATATAATATTTAAACCGAAAAAAGGAATAGAAGAAACTGTTACGTTTAGTGCAGGAATATCCACATTACATAATGATAAGCTCACCCAGATCTTAGAACATTGTAAGGGTGACATGAGATTAGCACAAAAAGAAATTTCTAAAGCCATGATCAGCGCTGCTGACTGGGGATTATATCAAATTAAAAATTCAGGTAGGAAAGATTGTTATCCGGGAAATTGTTTAATGGAATATAAATTAGGAAATGGTAATTAATCATTCATTTTCTTGATTTTTTTAATTTTAATTCTCTCATTTCGATTTTCCAACACATAACAAAAAACAAAGATTTTTTAGGATGTCTGGAAAAACTTGTTTTTCCGACACATTTAAGTAGCATAAAAGATTCTTTAAATGAATATTAATTAAATATAAATGAGGTAGATAAATGATTGAAATTGTGTTTGTTGTTCTAATGGTTTTAGTTAGTTTATTTATTATTGTTAAAGGTGCAGACTATTTAGTAAATGGTTCCGCGGACTTAGCTAGGTATCTTAGAATATCACCAATGATTGTGGGTTTAACAATAGTTGCTTTTGGAACTTCTCTGCCAGAATTTGTAGTTAGCTTATTCTCGGTCCTAGCAGGTAAGGCAGACATTTCTATTGGGAACATTGTTGGAAGCAACATTGCAAACATTGCATTAGTTATTGGAGTTTGTGCAATATTAACAAAACTTAAAATAAGATCAAAAACGTTAATTCATGAATATCCATTTATGATTATTTCTAGTTTTTTATTACTAATATTAGCAAATGATTGGTTTATTTTTGGTAAGAACGAATTTACTTTAAGCAGAATTGATGGTTTAATTTTTATTTCAATTTTCCTGTTTTTTATGTATTACATTTTCCGTTCTATGCGAAAATCAAGAAAAGAAGTTAAGGAAGTAAAAGAAGTAAAAGTGGTAAAGAAAGAGTTTAGTGATGAGTTTAAACACCAAAATTCAACTTGGAAAAATAGTTTAATGATCATTGGTGGAATTATTGCTCTTATGGTTGGTGGAAGAGTATTTGTCATTTTCGCTAGTCAATTATCAAAACTTGCTGGATTAAGCGAATCTTTTGTAGGATTATTAATTGCAGCACTGGGAACATCATTACCAGAACTAGCAACTTCTGGCATGGCAGCTTGGAAAAAGCAGGGTGATATTGCTATTGGAAACATTGTTGGAAGTAACATATTTAATATCCTCTTTGTACTTGGAACAATTAGTTTGATTCAACCAATTGCCGTTAATCCGGCAATATTACAAATTGATGCAATGATAATGCTATTTGTAACAGCATTATTCCTAATATTTTCAACATATCGGAAAAGCATTTCCAAGAAAGAAGGGATGATTTTAGTAGGAACATATTTAATCTACATTGCATTTCTAATCTGGAGAGGATAAATTTTAAAAAGAAAGTATAATTGATCATAATCATTAAAAAAAGAGAAGAAAAAGAATAAAAATGAAATACAAAAATTTTACATTAGACCCATTTCAAGAAGAAGCTGCAAATGCTATTGAAAACAATTATTCTGTAGTAGTTTCTGCTCCTACTGGTAGCGGTAAAACATTAATTGCAGAATACATAATTGATAAACATATTAATGATAATCAAAGAATTATTTATACCGCACCAATTAAAGCTTTATCAAACCAAAAGTATCGAGATTTTTCTAAAGAGTATGGAGAAAATAAAGTTGGTTTAATGACGGGAGATATAGTTATCAATCCAGAAGCTAAAATTTTGATCATGACCACAGAAGTTTACAGAAACATGGCAGTTAGTGAGGATAAAGATTTAGGAAACGTTGCTTATGTTATATTTGATGAGGTTCATTACATCAATGATATAGAGAGAGGTTATGTTTGGGAAGAATCAATAATTTATAGTTCAGAGAAAGTTAGATTTTTATGTTTATCAGCAACAATCCCTAACGCTTCTCAATTCAGTGATTGGATTCAAGCGATTAAAAAACATGAAGTTAAAACTGTTGTTGCTACAAAAAGAAATGTCCCGTTAAAACAATCATTTTACGATTTTGAATTAGGTATTACCACATTAGAAAAAATTAGAAGAGCAAAAGAGATCCCACATTATGAATCTGTTTTTAGGCATGGTAAAAGAAAACAAAAAAGAGTTAGAGTTCCCAAGCCGAACCATATAGAATTAATTAAAGAGCTTGGAGAAGATAAACTTCCTTGCTTGTTCTTTGACTTTTCTAGAAAAGATTGTCAAAAAAAAGCTTTAGAATTAGCTAGAAAAAATTTGTTTAAGAAAGATAGTAAAATCACAGAATTAATTAATGAAAGATTACGTGAAGCGCCTTATGATATTAATCGATTAAAGTCAACACAAATAATAAAAGAAACTTTACAACAAGGGATTGGTTTTCATCACGCAGGACTTCTTCCAGTAATCAAAGAAATCATTGAAGAATTGTTTACAGCAGGCAAAATGAAAGTGCTTTACGTAACAGAAACATTTGCAGTTGGAATCAATATGCCTGCAAAAACTGTTTGCTTTAATAGTTTAAGAAAGTATGATGGGCATAGTTTTAGGAATTTAAATACTAAAGAATTTTTTCAAATTGCTGGTAGAGCTGGTCGTCGTGGTATTGATACAATAGGTTATGTTGTTGTCATGACTTTCAGACCAACATTTAATATTCAAGAAATGAAAGCAATAACAACAAAAGACACTGAACCAATTAAATCTCAGTTCAGATTATCAATCAACACAGTTTTAAATTTAATCAACTTGCATACTGATGAAGAAATTGAACACATTCTAAGGTTAAGTTTTTTCTCTTACCAAAAATTTGGTAATGATTATGATAAAGTTCCCACTAAAGTCCTTTTAGCCAGATATAATAGTATCAGGAAAAAGTTAAGTAAATATGGATATGTTGAAAATAATAAATTAACATATAAAGGTAAATTTTCTTCAAAAGTTTACGCCGATGAGATTACAATGGGCGAAGTTTTCGCTACTGATTTCACTAAAAATTTAGATTATTATCAAATCTTATTGATATTGGGAGCAATTGTCTATGAACATAAAGATATGACTGAATTTAAAAAGGAAGTTAAGAATGAAGCATATAACAAATTATTACGAGAACTATCTAGAGATGAATATTTAAGCAGAGAAAAGAAGTTTGATAATTTGAGCAAAGTTACTGCCATGATTAATCCAATTTATAATGGAAAAAGTTTCTTTGACGTTTTGGATGGGACTAATTTATTGGAAGGAGACATGATTAGAATTTATACACAAATCATTGATCGTATCGGACAGATACAAAAAGCTAACATTTCAATAGATTTAAGCAAGAAATTGGATAACTGTAAAGATTTGATTGAAAAAATTCTTGAAGGGATATATTATGTTTAATTTCTTTGGTCAAAGGTTATGTAGAAATATTTATATAACTAATAGATATACATTTTATTGATGAACGACGCATACTGGAAAAAAGTTGAAAAAGAACTTGGAGATAAAAAGAAAGCAGGTATGCCTAGAATTACTGTTCGTTATGAAGGTCTTTTTGATTTTGATGGCCTTTACGCAGCAATTATTGACTGGACAAAGAATTATGGGTATCAATGGCATGAACAGGACTATAAACATAAAGTACCCTCTCCTAAAGGTGCAGAACAAGAATTCAAATGGTTAATTACAAAAAGAATTACAGAATTTGTTTCTTATGAAATATTATTTACGGTTCATGTATGGGACTTAGTGGAAGTGGAAGTAGACGTTAATGGGAAGAAGAAAGCATTGTCTAATGCCCATTTATACATCTGGATGGATGGGAAAATTCATTATGACTGGCAAAACAAGTTTTCTAAAGGTGGTAAACTGGGTCAATGGTTAGGAAGAATGTACTTTAAAGCGTTAAAAGCACAAATTGACAGTTATCAAGATCAACTTCTTTACAGAATGTGGAATTTGCAAGCAATAATGAAAGAGTATTTTGATTTACAAACTAAGAAATTTTCTTACAAAGGTTATTTAGGAGAAAATTAGTTAATTAAATGGTTCCAAAATCTCTTTATCATGGTTCGGGGAAAGAAATAACTTCTAGATACCTTAACCCAAATAAACCTTTAGATAATAGTAAAAAAGAAAATTGCATTTGTGGAGTTTATGCAACAGATAGAAAAGATATCGCTATTGGAATGGCTTTAACAACTGAAAAATATACTAAAAGTTTTGGAGATTATTCTAAAAAAGTTTTCAAAGCCATTTTTGTAAGGGGAAAGCCAAAACAGAAGTTTGTTTACATTTACAAAGTCTCATCTAATAATTTTATTGAGAAACCAAAAGGTTCACACCAATGGATTTGTAAGACTAACGTTCTAATCATAGAAAAAAAAAAGCTTTTAGTATCAAAATTAGATGAATCGTGGAGAAAAGCAAGCAAAGAAGAAAAAAGATGGTATTATTCCATTAAAAATAGTTAATTAATATTAAAAAGAAGTTCTGAGCCCATCTGATGAACTGAAAGTTTTACAACCTAAAGTTAACCACGTGGATTTTCTAAGCTAAACTCTCTTGTTTACATCTGAACTCAGAGTAGGGTTGTTAAGAGTATTAAGTATTTAATCTTTTCTTACCACTAGTTTCGAATGAAAAGTTTATATAACAACAAAGAAAATTAGTAAAAAATGACATTATATTTAATAGGCATTGGGTTAAGTACAGAAAAAGATATTACAGTTAAAGGATTAGAGATTGTTAAGAATTGTAATAAAATCTACTTAGAGAGTTACACTTCTTTATTACAATGTTCAATTGAAGACTTGGAAAAGTTTTATGGAAAAAAGATTATTCTTGCCAACAGAGAGATAACTGAACAAGGAGATGAAAAGATTATTAATGAAGCAAAAGAACAAAACATTGCTTTCTTGATAATTGGAGACGTTTTCTCAGCAACTACACATATGCAACTGTTCAAGTTAGCTAAAGAAAAAAATGTTAACGTTGAAGTCATTAACAATGCTTCTGTGATTAACAGTGTTGGAATTACTGGTTTAGAATTATACAAATTTGGAAAAATAACTTCAATCCCGTTCATTGAAGACCATCCCAATTTAGAAACACCATACAACGTTTACAAAGAGAACTTATCATTAGGATTACATACTTTGTTCTTACTTGATCTCAAACCAGAAGAAGATAAATTCATGACAGTGAATGAAGCATTAAATGTTCTTGAAACTATTGAAGACAGAAAAAAAGAGGATTTGATTAATGACAATTTACTTGTTATTGGCTGTGCCAGACTTGGAAGTAATAATTATCTAGTTAAATCTGGAAAATTATCTGAGGTTAAAGAGTTTAATTTTGGCAAACCGTTACACTGTCTAATTATTCCTGGTAAAATGCATTTCATTGAAGAAGAAATGTTCCAATTATGGAAAATTGAAGTTAAAAAGAGTTAAACCAAATAAATTTGAATTCTTAAAAAATGTAAAAAGCAATCTCTAAACCTTTTTAGTAACATTTATTAACTAATATGATGTTTTAATCATTATGGCTTGGGAAGAAATCTTTAAGAAAAAAGAGGATCAATTTTTGCGAAAACCCCACGAGGATTTAAGTAAACTTATTAAGTTATTTAAGAAGAATAAATTAAATAAAATCCTAGATCTTGGTTGCGGTTCAGGAAGACATGTTGTTGATTTGGCAAAAAATGGGTTTGAAGTTTATGGGATGGATAACGCCCCTTCCGGATTAAAGCAAACAAGAGAAAAACTTAAAGATTTAAATCTAAAAGCAAAATTAAAAAACGCTAATTGCTACAATACTTTTCCTTACAAAACTTGTTTTTTTGACGCAGTAATTTCTGTTCAAGTGATTCATCATGCAAAAATCAATGACATCAAGAGATGTATCTCTGAAATTGAAAGAGTTATTAAGCCAAATGGATATGTGTTTATTACAGTAACCAAATGCAAACATCATAAATCTACAAAAACAAAAATGAAATTAATTGAACCAAACACCTACATTATGTTAAGTGGTCTTGAGAAAGGTGTTCCACACCATATTTTCAATAAAACTAGACTCAAAAAATATTTTAATAAATTTGATATAATTGATATTTGGACAGATAAAGGAGATCATTTTTGCTTACTTGGCAAACTTAAAGAGATCCCCTCCTAATTCTAGTTCTTAATGTATCGCTTTGCCCTTTAGATAAAACGGACTTTAGATTTGCTTCTCTAACAGGAGAATTTAACAGCAACGTTATGAATGTAATAAAAATATTAAAAATGAGTAAATTAAAAATTAAGCATCAACTGCTTCATCAATACTTTTTGCAGGTATTCCTTTTGTAGATAAGTCCATTGTTTCTATTTTTGGTTCAACAATTCTATAATTGCTCTCGCCAGTTCTAAATATGCCTTTTCCTACAATATATTTTTGAGCAGATCCTAGCATAATCGCAGTCGTTTCACTTGTGGTTCTAATAATATTACCACTCCTGGTAGTACATTCATACATTGTCATTTTGTTTTATCTCCAAACATCCAACAAACCATTTAATTATAAAACACATTCAAGAACTCTTTTTATGTTAAATTAGGCTTATATTTTAAAAATGTTTAGGTAAAAAAGAATATTATTAATCATCATGGCCGTTCGTTCGTCTTTTTCTTGATTCTTAAATAAATGATAATTGAAAAGATAATTTTGATTGAAAAAGCAACTTAACTTTGTGCAAGCATTGTCATAGCTCACTCACCTCTTGGCCATCATGATGATTAAAAAACTAAAACGTTCTAGAATAATCCACATTACAAGTAAGAGAATTAAGTTTATGATATAGTTCTCGTTCAACAGGGTTCAAATCTGCCCACATGGCAAGTTTCCTTCTTTTTACAAAATCAACACTGTCAAATGTTCCAAGCATACTGGCATATTGAAGGTCTTCCATAGTTTCTTCAGCTTCTTCATCAGTTAAGGTTTCTGAGTCTGTGTCAGAGTAAGTCATTTCAGATAAATTAGAATTACTTCCCATATACTCAGGATCATCAGCAAAAAGTTTTTCATAACTGATAGAAGTATTGTTTGAGTAAAAGTCTTGAGTAAAAAGTTCTTCTTGAGAGTGAGTATAAGCGGCTTCTGGATTTAATAAGAGATCAATATTATTAGTAGAAAAGTCTTTTTTATCTGATTTCTCATCTGATTTTTCGTTTAATTCTTCACTGAGATGTTCATCAATAGAATAATTAGAGTCAATTAAATTAAAACTGTCTTTTTTAGTAGAGCTTTCTGTAAAATCAACAATAGACCTAATTATAGATTTAGCTGTAGAATCATTTGTACTATTGTCTGCAGAATAGCGGTGACTCACTTCTTCTATATCTTTTTCTAATATTTTAAAAACCCCCGTTTGATGTAAAGTTATTTGAAAATTGAAACCTTATTTAAATCTTACTCATTTCAGATAAGTAGTAAAACACTATCAATAAAAAACGGGTTCAAAATTTTCTTCTTTAGCAGCAAGTTTAAGATGTTTTAACTCATTATTAACAACTTTTGTGAAATCTAAAGGACTTCTTTTAATAGGATGGTCAATAACTTGATATTCTTTACCTTCATCAGCTATAAGTACCTGAACATATCTCTTTGGTCTTGAAGTGAGCTTTTTAGACTCTTTGTCCAGATCATATTCATCTCTCCAAGAACCAGGATGAATAATCGCCGTTCCTTTCTTGTCTTCAATATACTTATCATGAACATGTCCCAAAATATGTAACCAATTTTTTTTGAGGGATCTACGCTTTTTTCTCTTAAACACATGAATTACATTATCAACATCCCAATGAACTTTTTTTATTCTTCGATATAATTCACTAAATAATTCTCGTGGATAAGTGTAAGTGGGATCAAAATAGTAACGAAATGGGTAATAAAACATGCTTTTAAGAAAATAGGAAACTGTTCCAAGAGTTATTTTCTTGATTACTTTTCTTTCAAATGAGAACAACGTTGGCCTGGGAAATATTCTCTCTAAAAAAGGATGGTCCTCTTTCATAACCATGAATTTACTGATTAATCCTAATGCAATAAATGGCAAGTTAAGTATTTGTTTCTTTTTATAAGTTAAAAATAGTTTATCAAAGTTGATTTTATTTAAAAAATCGTATTGGTGCCCATGTTCAACATAAACATCTTGGAAATGGTAACTCTCTCTAAAAGAAACATTTTTAGGATTATTTAAGTACTCTTTAATTTTATTTTGTACAGAAGTGTAAACTAAATCAAAATCGTGATTACCAATAATAAAAAACAAATGATTCTTTTCGTTCTTAGAAAATTTTCTTAATGCTCGGAAAACCCGATTATGAGCATGATAAATTAAGTTCAATTTAGATAAAGATATTTCTTTAGTAATGTGTCTTGGGTAAGTTAATTGATTTTTTTCAAAGTAAGGGCATTTCAAAAAGTCAAAAGTATCACCATTTAGGATTAAATCGATAGGATGATCACGCATTCCTAACTCAATAATTAATTCTGATAAAGCTTCATCACTAATAAAATCATCAGTGAAATTTCCTGCACCCATTTCAACATCACCAATCACAATGATTTCTTTTTGTAAAGCCATAACTGCTTTAGTTATGTTCTAGAATATAAATTTAATGGTTATCTAGAAAAAATAAAGATAAAAAAAGAAAATCATTTCCTTTGATATTCAATAAACCTTTTTCTCTGTTTTTCGAAACTACCAATTCCGGTGGGATTAATGTTAGTTTTATACCCAAAAAAATCTGTAGAAATGTAATTGATTTTTCCACTTCTTCGACTAATTCTATCTAATTTAGCACTAAAAGAGGTACAAGCTTTATGGTTCCTAACAGTTTCAGCATTGTTTTCAAATTTACCGTATCTAAAACATGAATCCTCTGGAATAACTCTTCCTTCAGCTACCATTGCATCGTATTCTTCATTTTCCTGATTATTTTTTTTAACCAATCTACTATGTTTTTCTTTTGTACTTCTTAGTTTAAATTCTAAGTCTTTTATTTCTTCATTTTTTTCACTTTTTAATTTTTTAATCACTTTCTCGCTTTCTTCTGTAGCATTATATTGGCCAGAATTATATACTGTTGTTCCAATACCATAAATTATTCCGCCTGCTACTGCTAATCCAGCTACAACTGCCGCTGTTTTTCCAAAACTTTCCCATCCGCTTGTCATTTTAATTATTCCTCCAAATTATTAATGATTTCTTATCACTTTAATCGACTAGTCCTAGTGTTCTTCCCAATCTGTAACGTATTGTACTTTTTCTTTTGGCTTCAGCTTTTCTTACACTTTTTACTTCTGGTAAGATCTCATGAACCATTTTATTGTAATTTGCTCTTGTTCTGATTCGTCTGTTAACTTTTTCATCAGATTCATGACAAACGCCGAAAGAAAATGGAACGTATCCAGTTGCAAGTTTATTTCCAGGTATTTCTTCATTTCCCATCTTAATTGTTTCTGGCAGTCTACTTCTGGTGTCCATCTCTTCTAATAGTGTAGAAAGTTCGTCTCGTGAAAGATAATCTTTCCCCATACTTTGAGTTAAAGATTCATGATTTGTCCTTGTACCAACGTAAAATAAGAATGGTACTCCTCTTAAGCCAGCATCATCTCTTGCTAAAATTTCCGGGTTTGTAACATAAGCTGCAACAACGCAATTATTTTCTGGTGTTACAAAATCAGGAATTGTTTCTTCTAATTTTTTTTTCATTTTATTCATTCCTCTAATTAAATTTTATTGTTATTTCTTCATGTACTCTAACCTAATCTCTTCAGGGGTTAACTCAAGCACTTTATACTTGAAACAACCAATATTGACTTCTTCAGTTTTTAGTGGGTAATTGTTCCCAGACAAAACGAAGATATCTGGATTGGGCATTCCTGAATATCTTACACTTCCATGCCGAAAACTATGAACCCCTTCGCCAACTTTTAAAGTAAATTTTCTGTAATTTGGATCCGGTTCTGAAAACAAAAACCCGGCAGTTGTTGCTATTGCTACTAAAGCCGCATATCCTCCAAAGAGACATAAAAATTCTCTTCGATTCATTTCTTTCTCTGTCTTTTTTTCCAATTCATTCATTTTAATTTACCCATACATTAATTTCAAACATTTTTGTTTGTTGTTATGGTTTAGAAGTAACAGCAGTTTTATTTATATCCTTTTTATATTAGTAATATAACTAATATAAACTTAGAAAAGTTTAAAAAGAAACAAATTATTCAGCTAATGATGAGAAGGAAACTGATTAAACAGGGAAATGATGCTTTAACAATAACTTTGCCAGCGAAATGGTTAAAGAACAGAAACCTTAAAGCTGGAGATGAAATTGAAGTTGATGAAGATGAACAAAAGCTACTTATTTCTGGAACAGGAGAAGCAGAATTAAAAACAAAAACAATTTCTTTAGAAAATACTAGTAAAAATCATCTTCGCAGTCTAATTTCATCTGCTTACAAAGCAGGTTATGATGAAATTGTTCTTAAATCTAAACAAACGTTAAAATTGTCGCAACTTAATGAAATTATTAATACTTTTACGGGTTTAGAAATTGTTTCTCAAGAGAAAAACAAACTTACCATTAAATCTTTTCTCAAAGTTGACGAAAACGCCGAACCATTAATCATTAAAATGTTTCAAATTAGCAAACTAGTAACTGATAATCTTGATCAAGACTGGGGAAAAGTTGATTTTAACAATCTTGAAGTGTTAGTTAGTTCAAACCTAAGAAAATTAAGAGACCATTGCTTAAGAACAATCCAGATCAATAAATTTGCTGGTGATAAATCTTATGATTATTATGATTTAGTTACAATCTTAGAAAAAATTGCTGCTGAATTCCTTAACTTAGCCCGTTTAATTTCTGTCAGTAAAATACCTAAAACAGATTTATTTACAGAGTTAAAAGAACTTCTCAATCAATCTTACTCAGTTTACTTAAAAAAAGATTATTCAGAAGCAAGTAAATACTGGTTAACTGTCGGAAAAATTAAAGAAAGATATTCTAAAGAAAAAGATTTGAACAAATTAATAAAAAAAGAAAATGCTTCTTTAATTGCCCATTACTATCATTTAATAAACCTTTACCGTCACTTATCTTCAAGATTAGTTAGTTTGAGTAGCTAGTTAATAATCTATTATCTTTAGCTGTATTTTCTCTGACTTCTCTTAATGAAGAACCAACAACTTCTTTTGTTGAGGTATAAATAGCTGCTTTCTCTACCCCTTCTTTTAATTCTTTTAATTCCTGATCAAATGAATTTTCAACTCCTCTTACTTCTAAATACATGTTTAAGTAATGTTCCCAGTCTCTTTGTGGAAGATTATACTGCATAAATAACATTGATAAATCAATTCCTGGATGGCCTTTACCACATCCTTCTAAATCAACAAGATAACTACTATAACGGTTTCCGTTTTTCAAATCACCATGGATATAATCCTTTTTGTCAGCTTCTTCAAGGAGATTTATTACATCTTCCAGCTTACTTTCATTAAAGTAGCTAAGATCATGAACTCCTCGTCCACGAGAATACATTTCTTTTATTTCTTCTACAGAACGTAATTTCTTATCTTTAATTTCAACATTATTTTCTCTAAGAATTCTTTCCGCATCTCGATGAAATAAAGCTAAAGAACCAACCCAATATTCTAAAGGTTTGAGAACTATTACTTCTTCAGAAACATCTTTCTGTAAAGTTAGATATAAACCATTAGCTTCGATAGGTTGAGGAGATTTTCCTGGAACAATAAAATTAAAATGGTTGCCCAAATAATAATTAGCTGCCGCTTCTATTTCTGCTTTTGTTTTGTTATCTGATATTTTTAATAACAATTTTTCTCCATTACTATCAGTAAGATAAAAATTCTTGTTTGCACTTACAATTTCGTTCCTTTCTACTTTTTGGATATAATCCCATAATTCTTGGTTCCCAACAATTGCTTCTTCAGGAATACCTTGAGCAATAAGTTTGTCTATTACTGAATCTCCTGCTTTTTCTGCGCTGGCATTATTATATTCTGATTGAATACTTCCTATTAAATCCATTAAATAATTATGAGAATCTATAAGTACATGACAATGAACTTCACGAGCAGTAGGAGATGTTTGTGAACCATACTCTTGAGATAAAGAATTAAATGAATCATTTAATACTTTACTAACTGAATCAAGTTTCTTTTTATCATTATCTGAATTATATTCAAGAGTAACTTCTAAAAATTTAGGATCCTGATAATGAGATGAGAGTTTTACTCCAGGAAATCCTATTTTTTCCAGATCAATCTTATCCATGTGCCTAATATCGGGAGCAATTTCTCCAGTTACAGCATCAACGGTCATAAGACTGTCATCAAAAAGATATCCAAGTGCTTTTTCACCAAAAGATGACTTTATCGCTTCACGTAAAGAAATCTGTGTTTCTAGTGAGAACGGTCCGCTTTTTTGAATAATTTCGTCCATAATACCAAAATATTATCGCAATTTATAAATGTGTGGGAGGATTTACTACCCTTTAGTTACGAACAAAAGAAAAGAAAAAAAAACTAATAACTTTTCCCGAAGTAAAACAAAGCTGTCGCTTCTTCTTTGCAGAACGAACATTTCTGATTTTTCTTAAGTTTCGGCTGTTCAAAAGGACTGTTTAATGATTTCCCGCCAGTTTTATCTTTAAAGTTTTCTTCACAGCTAACAGAACCACACCAAAGAGCAGATATAATCTTCTTGTTTTTGAAAGCATCCATAGCATCTTTAAGATTGTCAACTTCCACAACACAATTGTCAAGAACCTTCTGAGCTTTCTTAAACAAGTTTAACTGTATATCTTCCAATAAAGATTCGACTTTGTCAGCAGTTTCAGTAATAGCAATACTTTTCTTTTCAGAAGTATCTCTACGAGCAACCATAACTTGTTTCTTCTCTAAATCTCTTGGACCAAGTTCAATTCTTACAGGAATTCCTTCCATCTCCCACTGATTAAATTTCCAGCCAGGAGAATAATTATCCCGATCATCTAATTGTACAAATATTCCTTTCTTTTCAAGATTTTTCTTAATTTTTTGACATTCTGCTAAAACTTCTTTCTTAGAATCATCAAACAAGATTGGAACTATTACAACTTGAACTGGCGCCAATTTTGGTGGAACTACTAAACCTTTATCATCGCCATGCATGGCAATTAAAACTCCAATCATTCTGGTAGTAATGGCAAAAGTGTTTTGCCAGACATAATCCTTTTCGCCTTTTTCATTTGTAAATGAAATCTCAAATGCTTTACTGAAGTTTTGGCCGTCAAAATGAAAGTCAGGACCTTGGATAGCTTTCCCGTTAGGCATAATAAATTCCATACTAATAGTATATTCAGCACCAGCAAACTTTTCTTTCTCAGACTTTCTTCCAATTAAAGATGGCATTGCTAAAAGATTTTTACAAACATCGTCATAAATGCCAATAATCTCTGCTCCTTCTGCTTCAGCTTCTTTTTTTGTTGCGAAACAAGTATGGCCTTCGTTCCATAAAAATTCTCTGCCTCTTAAGAACGGTGTTGGATGTTTAAATTCCCACCTGACAACATTGTTCCATTGATTAATTCTTAATGGTAAATCATTATGTGATCGGATCCATTTAGCATAAGAATCATACATGATCGTTTCTGAAGTAGGTCTAATTGCTAGCCTTTCTTTTAATTTACTATTTCCAGTATGAGTTACCCAAGCAACTTCTGGTGCAAAACCTGCAATATGGTTAGCTTCTTTTTGTAATAGTTTTTCTGGGATAAGTAAAGGGAAATATGCGTTCTTAATACCAACTGCTTTGAATTTCTTATCTGTAACGTCTCTAATTTTTTCCCAAATAGCATAAGATCCCGGCTTGTAAACAATACATCCTGATACGGACGAATAATCTGCTAGGTCTGCTTTCAAAATCACTTGTGTATACCACTCACTGAAATCACTGTCTTTACTTACGGTTATTCCCTTTAAGTCTTTCTTTGCCATTTTAAGAATGATTATCTTACTTTTTATAAAGTTTGTGAGAAGAATTAGGATATAATTAATCACAATAATATTTAAATAACTTAAAGATCTAAATAAAAGTTATGGAAACAGCAGCAGCTATTGGACCTTACCAATCTTATTCAGATTCATTAAAAGAATTAAAGTGGAACGATTTTTATCAAAGCATTTTAAACAAAGAAGAAGGATTAGATAAAGTCATTTATGTAGTTGAAAATACTTTAGATTCTGTAAATAATAAGAATTCAGAAAACATTTTTATGGATATAATGCAAGATGAATGTTATGTTTCAAATGGAGAGATATTTACTCACTTATATAGACATATAAATCAAGTAGAACTCTCAGAAAATATTCCAAAAGATAATTTAGACACAAGAATGAGATTTGAATGGAACATTACAAGTAATCTGTTGAGAAATTTGAAAATGATTAAGAATAATGAACCAACATATTTGTTACCAAAAGGAGATCAAGAAATAACTAACAATTTTATTACAAAATTAATGTTTCCTCCTGTTAAAGATCATTACTTTTAGAAATGTGAAAATTAAAAAAAAATAAAATCTATTTATCTCTTACTCTTTTTAAGATAATCTATGATAAGATCACCAGAAGGAGATTTTAATTTAGCAATAATATTTCTATGTTTTTCTCGTTCATAGGAAGGAATTGGTTCGCTTTTTAATTTTTCTTTAATAGGGTCTATTTTATATTTCCCAATTCTCATTGGACAAATGTCAAATAATTGCGCAACAAGTTCTGTGTCATTACCAACAACTTCAATTTTGTACTCATTTCCTTCAAAAGTCATTTTCCCTGCTCTTAAAACCTCGCCATTAATAATGTATTCAATATTTTCATTAACCATGTTTAATCACCATTCAGTTTAATAGGTTTAGATTTAAAAAGTGTTTTTAAGAGAAAATCGGAAATATTCCGGAAACTTTAAAAAAAAGGTTTTAAAACACAACCGTTAACTAATTAATATGAAACCAAAAATATTATTTTCAAGACATGAACCAAAAGATTTTGATAACATTAAAGAACAATTGGAACAAATTGTAGAAACTGATAATGCTACCATTTTTTTGGAAAGTGGCTTTATTTTAGTTCCTGATCAAACATTAATTAATAATGATTATGACACATTTTTAAAAATATATGAAGTAGATTTGAATGGGAAGATGAATATTGAAATGAATCCAGAAATATTAAACATTTTAAGTAGGATGGGTATTAAAGATGATTCACTGAATACAAGATTATACCAATTAGCTTCAGATAATAAATGGGATTTTAAACATGAAATAATTCACCCAGAAATCTTATTTACATTACAACAAAGTTATTTTGTTTACAACAATCTTCCACATATTGTTGATTTTAGTGACAAATATTTGAATCAAGCTAGAACTGTTTTGAATAATATTCAGAAGAGAACTCAACAAAGAGATGAACGTTTTATTCAGAAGATGGAAAATTATTCTCAAGAAACTGGAAAAGAAGCTATCTCAACAAGAGGAACATTTCATAATTATTTGATTAAATCAGAAAGTGAAAGATTACAATTTTACGGAAATAAAGAGATATGGGATAAAGATCCAATTTCATTAGTTATGCACAAAAAACTTTTGGGATTAGAAATAAGTGATGATGAGATTAAAGATTCATATTTACTTTTTAAAGAATTAGGTAAAAGAGATTAAACGAAAAATGAAACCAGTTCTTTTTTTAATTGTATTACATCTTTAAAATGAATAGTATTCAAACCTAACTTTTTTGCGGGTTCAATATCTGATCTTAATGAATTACCAACCATAATCACTTCACTAGGTTTAACATTAAGTTGGAACAATATTAAATTAAAAAAGTTCAAATCAGGTTTTATTAAACATTCATTAAAAGAGTACAGGATTTCATCAAAATAATCTTCAAGATTATTTTTTCTGATGATATCATAGAGAGGATTAGGAATATTTGATAAAAGCCCTAACTTAATTCCTTCTGATTTTAAAATTTTTATTTGATTAATCATTTCTGAATTTATTTCTTCTTTAGCAAAGTCATTTTTAAAAATATCCAATAATATTCCTTTTGTTTTGTTAGTATCCGGTAAATCTAATATTTTAATAATTATATCTAAATAAGAATCCCAATTTTTGAAATAGGTGCCACAAACAAGTTTCTCAACATCAGAAATGTCAGGTTTAAGATTAAATGTTTTAATAATCTCTTCCTCAGGATTACATTTACCATTGGTTAATGTTCCAAATAAATCAAATATAACTGCTTTTATCATTTTAAAAGAAAAAAAATTAATTTAAATTATTTTCTTCTGGAGAAACTTCTTCAGTTACGTTCTCTTCAACTTTTTCTGTAGAACCTTTTTCTATCGGTTCTTCTTCTTCAGAAACATCTTCTTTAACTCCTAGACCACAACAGACCTCACAATCATCACCAAAACAGATACATTCCGGTTCGTAATTAACTTGTGGATGTTTACAGCTTGGACATTCCGGAGGAGCTTCTAAACCAGTATGGACATAACCACATTTGTTACATTTCCAGCGAATAGGTTTATCTCTCTTAAAAACCATGCCTGATTCCACCATTTCTAATAGTTTCTTGAATCGATTTTCGTGTTCTTTTTCAACTAAAGCAATTGCTTTAAACAGTTTTGCAGCTTCTACATTTCCTTCTTCTTGAGCTTCTTTAGCAAACCGCGGATACATGTCATTAACTTCATAATGCTCACCATCAATAGCTGTTTTTAGATTAGTTTTAGTATCATTAATTCCTTTCAAAAGTTTAAACTCATCTTTTGCATGTTGTTGTTCATTAATTGCAGTTTCTTCAAAAATTCTAGCAATGTAATGGTAACCTTCTTTTCTTGCAACTTTAGCAAAATAATCGTATTTGTTTCTCGCTTGAGACTCGCCAGCGAATGCTGTTTTCAAATTTTCTTCAGTTTTTGTCATAATTAATCTACCTCAGTTATTATGGAGGCGTTGCTTATTATTAAGTTTTTTGTTTTTAGAGAAGACAAGACAAGAAAATACCAAACATCTAAAGTTTTATAAACCATCTCAAAAAGATTCCTATCCATGAACAAAGATAAAATGCTTAACGGTTCAATCGCTAAATCTTTATTAGTGATAGCTGTCCCCATAATATTTGCAAACATTTTACAAACAGTTTACCAGTTAATTGACACTTTTTGGGTTGGTCGATTAGGTGTAGAAGCAGTTGCCGCAGTCTCATTAAGTTTCCCAATATTATTCTTTTTAATGTCTTTAGCAATGGGTTTATTAACGGCTTCATCGATTCTTGTTGCGCAATATAATGGTAAAGGTGACCATGATCATGTTTCATCCACGGTTGGGCAAAGTTTAAGTTTAATAATGATTGTAGCAGTAATCATCTCAGTCATTGGATATTTTTCTTCACATTATTTATTATCACTTCTCACCAAAGATATAATTGTTTTACAACAAGCTACTTCTTATTTACAAATCTCTTTTTTAGCAATCGTAGCAATGTTTGTTTACATTTTATTTCAATCATCATTGAGAGGAGTTGGTGAAGTAAAAGTTCCGTTAATTATCATTTCTGTTTCAGTGGTTTTAAATTTCTTTTTAGATCCGGTATTAATGTTTGGTTGGAGATTTATTCCAGCAATGGGAGTTTCTGGAGTTGCTCTGGCAACATTAATTACTGAATACTTATCTGCTATTATTGGAATTATTATATTGATTAGAGGAACTTATGGTATTAAATTGGGATGGTCTAATTTAAAATTAAATTTTTCTTGGGTTAAGAAAATTTTCAGATTAGGATTACCTTCATCTTTAGAAATGGGTTCTCGTTCTTTAGGAATGATTTTAATGACTTTTGTAGCTTCGTTGTTTGGAACTTTAACTATCGCTTCTTTTGGAATTGGAATGCGGATATTTATGTTTATCATCATTCCAGGAGTTGGATTTTCTATTGCTACTTCTGTAATTGTTGGAAATAATTTAGGGGCAAGACAGCATGAACGAGCAGAAAGAATCGTTAAAACAGGAATGAAAATTGCTTTCTTAACTTTAACTGGATTAGGAGTTTTATTATTTATTTTTGCTAAACCTATTTCAGCTTTCTTTGTTCCGAACGCAATTGAATTAGTTTTAGAATCCACCTTCTTTATTAGGATAATGGCTTTATCTTTTGGTTTTATTGGAATGCAAATGGTTATCTTTGGAACATTAAAAGCCGCTGGTAAAACTACAACCGCAATGTTTCTAGCTTTGTTTAATACGATAATGTTGTTTGGATTTAGTTATGTTTTATCATCAATTATTGGAATGCAACAATTAGGTATTTGGATTGCTTATCCAATTTCTAATGTAATCTCTGCAGGGATTGCATATTATTTTTATTTAAGAAAAGATTGGCTGAGAAAAGAATTGGTTTGAGATGGTATTTTTCTTAGAACCTTAACAGTTTAAATTTCTCTCTTCTCTCACTAACTTTGTATTCTTCTAAACCTCTACGTACAAAATCATTAACAACATCCTGAATAGACGCACCTTGATAAGGAATAGAACAATCATTTTCAGCTAAAACTTTAACAAAGAAATTTAATTCGTGGTAAATGTCATGTTTTAATCTGACATTAGGACTTTTTATGCCTAAACCATTTTTTATTTTCATAAATAGAGAAAAGAAAACTAACTTAAAAACATTTCCCACGAAAAAACGTTTTTTGGTGTTAAAACGAAAGTATTAAATACCTAAAAACAATTGTTAATTCAAATGAACAAATTAAAAGTTATTAAAGAACTCAGAGATAGAGAACATTTAACCGAAAAAGAATATTTAATTCTCCAGGAATTATCTAAAAATAAATTAACAGCAAAGGAATTATCTAAAATAACTAAAATCCCTTTAGGGAGAATTTATGACCCTTTAAACGAATTGTTAGAACAAAAGCTTATTGATAAAGAAGGCAAGAAACCTTGCTATTATTCATTTGATGATCCACACCATAAAGTTATCCCTTTTTTAAAAAAGAAATTTAACAAATTTTTAGAAGATGAAAATACAATCATAGAACTTTTAGAGGAACCAGATTCTCCAAAGATTGAATTATTAAAATCTAAAGAAGATTTTACATTTTATTTGATTAAAGCACTTTCATCATGTAAGAAAGGATTAAAGACTGTTGCTCGACACGGCAGTTTACCATTCATCTTTTATCCTAGTGATAAAAAGAGTTTTGTTAAACTTAGAGATTTGATTAACAAAAAAAGAACCACTATTGCCCATACTACTGATACAAAAGCAACAATGGTTTACAATGCTTATCAAGAAGCAATTAAAGAAGAAAAATATTTTTATGCAATTTGTAATGAAGAAACGTTTCTTTGGCACATTGAACTGATTAAAAAAAATTTAGGAGAAGAATTCCTTAAAAGAATGATTGATGATTTTAAAAATAGAGTTAAGAAACGTGAAATTAATATGTATATTATTAAAGAATATTTACCTATGCAAATATTTATTATCCATAACAAAGTTATCTTGTTTCACATCCATTTAGGAGTTGGTTCCGGCATCGAGATCCAAAACAAAGAAACTGTTGATCTTTACAGAGGCATGTTTAGTGATATGATTAAAAGGTCTAAACCAGTAAGTTCTTATTTTAAGAATATTTAAAAGTGATTTAAATCAAAACTTATTCAAACTCAACTGACCTTTACGAGTCATTTTTGGAATCTCTTTAACCTCTTCACCCAGTTGTTTCTTTACATCTACTGCAAGAGTAACTCCTAGAATTTGTGATAATGAAGTTAAATCTATTTTCTTTAAATCTCCTAAATCTTTAAGACCATTATTAATTAATTTTCTTGCACGAACTCTTCCAATTCCTTTCAATTTCAATAAAACTAATAATTCCTCTTTAACACCTGCTTTTACTCGTGTTCTCAATTTATAGAGTTCTCGGATTAGTTCATTACTAAAATTTGAAACTTTAGATAATTCTGCTGAGGAATAAAGTAACCAATCAGCAATTTCAATTTTCATCCTAATCTCACCTGGACGAATATCATAAGTCTCCAACAAATAATCTTCGTTATCTTCATTAATCCAAGCTTCAAAAAATAAAGTGGTTTTAACAGAATTGATAAACTGAGCATAATCAAGATCAAATGCTGATGGTTCGTCCATTAAAAGTAAATCATAATTCTTAACAAGTTGTTCTTGAATTTTGTCTTGTTCTTTTGCTTTAACTCTTAACTGAGGACGCATTTCTAAACAATAAGATATCATTTGTAATAAAGAAAAACTATTTTTATTTTCTTTAAAGTTAATTAAACAGTCTAACAAATGTCTTGCTGTTAATGGATCTAAATAAAGTTCAGAAACTCTTCTTCCAACAAGAGTTGCTTTAAGTTTTCTTATTTCTTGATTATCTTTGTTGAGATGATCTGCTGTAACAAAATCATCATTAATTTTATCAGCGCCAGAGATTGTGACAAAACCCCACTTATCTAAGAGAGATAACATTTTGTCCATAATAATTTCAAGCCTAGCAAAATCTTTAAACTGTGATGCCCAAAATGTTTTTGAAAAGAATTCTTTCATAGATTTTTCGTCTCTAATAATTCCTGAAGAAATTAAAGATAACAAATATGTTCTCAAGACCGGTTCAACTGCTAACTTTGAATAAATTTCTTCAGGTTCTCCCGTAACATAAGTGTTATAAATTTCTTCTTTTTCTTTTTCAGTTTTTGCAATAGTAATAGCTTGTCCTTCTGTTTCAAATTCAGGTCTTCCTGCACGACCTGCCATTTGCATATATTCTAATACAGGAATCCAGTCCATACCCCATCTGCCAGAGTAACGTTTTAGAGATTTGATAATGACTCTGTAGGCGGGCAAACTCATTCCTGCGGCAAGTGTTGGTGTACAACAGATGATTTTAATTTTACCACCTCTAAACTCATCTTCAATCAAATCTTTCTGTTTTTGTAAAAGACCAGCATGATGAAATGCAATTCCTTTTCTAAGACAGCGTGACAATCTTCGACACTGTTTAGTTGAAGAAGATGCAGCTTTAAGAACTTCATGTTCCATCTCAGGATACTGAAAATTAGTTAGTTTAGATATTTCTTCAGCACTTTTTTCTGCAGAAGCTCTACTAGGAGCAAAAATAATAGCTTGTTTATTCAATTGAATAGTTTCTACTGCTAATTTATGAATTGGATCCATCATTAATTCTCAGAGAAGTTCTTATTTTATTAAGTTAATGGTGATAAAACATTGAATTATATCCTCTAAGATAGGAAAAGATATAAATCTACTTTTCTGAGACTAAAAAATGCAAGATTTAGGGATAAATATTGAATATTATGGAGATTGTTTAGTACAAACCATGCCAAATTATACTGAATTTCAGTTCAATTTGGCGTTTGGGAATGTTTGGAAAAAATGTAATAAAGAGAATCTAGAAGCATTATTAGATTCTGTAACTTCACAAGATCAAAATTCTCTTTTTCAAAATATTAGCTTAATCAGAGATTTATGGAAACAAGAAAAAGTTTCCAGCCCTTATAGCATAAATTATTTATTAAATATTGAATTGCCAAGTTATAAAAGAGGAAAGGGTATTGGTAGTAGGGTCTTAAAACAACTTATAAACAGATCAAAAGAGAAAAGGTTTGAATATTTACTTTGTAATGCAGTCACTTCTGACGGTAATAAATTAGTGCAAAGAAATGGGTTTGAAAATATTCAAGGAACCTATTGGGGAATCAAGATCTAATTATAATTCTCAGTAACGTAAACTATCCCTGCAATTGCTTCTAATTTCTTTTCTGGATCTATAAAATGATATTCCTGATTCGTATGTCTAAAAAAAGCATCTTTGTTCCAGATAACAATTATTGGATTAAGATTATCCACATATGTCCAAATAGAATCCGAGTAGTCTGAATTAAGAAGTTCTTCTTTAGTATAAGCAAATATCGAATCGAAAGGACGATAGTTTCCAGTTTCTTTTAGAGTATCAACTGCATCACATTCTATACCAGTGAATAAATGATCTTTTCTGAAGAGACCACGAGATTTTAGTTTACCACCTAATATTTCTTGCAAAGTTCGAGTCTCACCATCAATTGTTTTTAATTCTAAACTTATTTCTTTCATAAATAATTGATATGGATGCACCTTTATAAGTCTTTTGTTACTGGGGGGTGACAAGGAAAACTATTGGTCCTAAACCAGTTTTAATCACATAAGAATTATTAATCTTTCAGACTAGCTGCTTCTCTAACCAATTCATATTCTCCCATAAACTTCTCAGCTATCTTCTCATCTGTAATAATTAATACATTTTCATCGTTTCCTTTATTCCCGTTACCAGTTGGATTATAAGAACCAGTGATTACAGTAGAATTATCTACAATGAAAACTTTATGATGCATATTCTGTTTGTTTCCATCTTTAACAACATCAACATCTTGAAACTTTAACAATTTATAGACAGAATACTTAGTTACTTGTCTTGCTTCCATAACTCCACTAATAGAAACGTTATCAAGTTTTTTTAATAGCATAATGTTAGCAATCTCTTTATCAGTAAACGAGAATGTCATAAAATGAATAGATTTCTTTGCTTTCTTTAATTCTTCTTTAACCATTTCTGCACAATTATCTTCTGGACAAAAATAGTTTTTAATCGTAACACCATTTAAATCAACAACCGTGTTTAAGTTTTTATCACCTTTCTTGAAAGTTCCGTTCCACATCTCTTGAAACTCAGCTTCATAGTTTGTTGCAAGAACAGAAGATTCAATTAATAACAAATTGTTATTGTTTTTAGTCGCACCATTATTGGTTGGATTCATACTTCCGGAAGAAATTTTCTTTCCGTCAATGATACAAAATTTATTATGCATCAAGCCCCATTTATCAACTTTAACAAATGAATGGTTAAACTCATACAAATAATCATTATCCGTTACAACAAGAACTTCAATTTCCTTTTCTTTCTCCAGAAGTTTATCTCTAACTTTGTCTAAATCAACTTCAAAGAAAGCACAATGAACATATTCTTGCGCAGAATCAATAAATTGAACCAATGCACTTTCACAATCCTCTTGTGGACAAAAGTAAACTTGTATGTTTCCAGTATCTTGAATTAAAGTTTCTACTTGTGATTCTGTAATGGTTGCAGAAGTTATATTTTCTAAATCAAAATCAAGGAAGTAAGTTAATCCGAAAAGAATTATAACAATTAAACCCAAACTTATTTTCTTTTTCATGGTACATAAGAACGTTGCAAATCAACTTCTGGAATCCCATATTTACCAAAATCTTCTACATGAGATGCACCACCTAAAGTTGCTTTCATAATTCTACATGCTAAAACACTTCTTGGATCTCTAAACGGACCAAATATTTCTTTCAAAGTTGGTTCTTCTGGTATACTTAAGTAAAGTTCATCTCTTTGTACATAATTTAATCTAAAATATTCTTCTGTCATTTTATTCATTAATATCAATTATTACTTAGACGTTTCCACTATCGATGAGGTAGTATAACTACCGTCTGAAAGGTAAAAACAATCTGGAGACATTCCAGTTAGATCAGGAATACCTTCAGCACGAAAATCGTCTGCAGTTACAAAACCCTGTAACATCCCCCTAATTAACCAATAAGATCTTACATTGCTTATTCTACCACAACCCGCAAACAATTCCCTTAAAGGAGGTCCTTCTTCAATTTCTTTCATATATATTAGATGAGCCACCTCGTCTCTCAAAACATAATTCAACCCTTCATCCATTTTATCATCAATAGTTGCATTTCCCATATTGAATAGAATAATGAGAACAATTACTTAAATATTTCTAGAGCAGAGAACAATAAACAAATTCACAAATATTTATATATAAAAAAATAATCTTAACATAAAAAGAGGTATATACAATGAATAAAATACTAACAATTAGTACCATTTTAATGTTCTGTTTAAGTTTTCTAGTAGTAGCAGGACCAGACTTATCGGTAGGAGATTTAGTTATAGATAATAATGAATCAATAATCCCGGGAGAAAAGTATCATTATACTGTTGATATTAAGAATGTGGGCGATGAAGATTCTTATACTAGATTACCATACTTTGCCTATGTTGACGAAGAGTATAAAGGACTTTATCCAGGATCATTAACAACAACGTTAAGTGATAGAAAAATGGAAGATGTTTCAACAATTACAATAATTAACGCAGACGGTTCAGAAACGGAAACCACCCCTGAATTTGGAGAAACAAGTTACATAGCTCATCCTGAGTCTGAAGAACAAATTCAAAAAAGAATTGATGGAATGATGGAAAGAGCTAACTCTCTTGGTTGGAGTGAAGAACAAATTCAAACAGAAACTGCTGAGATCCAACAAAAATATTCTCAACCACATGAGAAAAGGGCAGAGGGAGCATTTATTACAATTGAACCAGGACAAACTGTTCGTTATGATTCAGCAGATTCTTTTAAAGAATTTGGCGCATTAAGTTTCCCAACAACTTCTTTAAGTGTAGATCCAATTCCAATAATTCTAACTTTTGAGATTGATCCTTTCTTAGAATCTGATGAAAACGTTAACAATAACGTTTACACTAAAGAGATAACGATGGAAGCTAATGTGATCCAGGGACCAAAAGAAGCAACCAAAAAGAATAAAGAGTTAGATGATGAAAATGAATATTTTGCTTACGCACTAGGATGTACAATTATCCAGAGTAAAGAAATATGTGTTTCAGGCGATGATCCAAACATTCCAGATGAAGAAGAAAATTTAATCATCTCCGTTGATGGTGTTGAACAAGAATATTCACTTTACGGACTAATGATGTCTTGGTTATACAGCTGGTTTGGAGATGGGAAACTTGCTCCTACTGAAACTGTTAATGGAGTAGAAGTAACTTTGTATGATAACGGGTTCAAGTTTATCTTTGTTTAGAACTTTTTTTATTTTTCTTTTTATTCTTTTGATTTATTTTCTATTAGATAAGAATTCTTCAATCTCTTTTTTTGTAAGTTCAAAACCTTGTTGTTCTGCCATCTGGAATTCTAGCAAAGCAGTTTGATTTAAAATTTCATAAAGTTTTTTCTCTGAATCAAAAAGTCGCAATTTCTTCGGTATTTTAAAGAATTCATCAAGCTGAAACATTAACCTAATAAATTCTAAAGAGGAAGTCATATTATGAACTTCATTAAATACTTCTTCTACAATTTTTTGATCAAAAAACGAGAAATAAATCTCTTTTTTAGCTAATAATTTTCCAATATGGTGAGAGTTAGAAGAATCAATTTCAACACGAGACATTATCTCTTTCTCAACAAGTTTTTCCATTTCATTTATGTCATATAACTTTTCTTCCATTATCTGATGTCCAGCACCTAGAACATCATTTCCAGTTGTAATAACTCCAGTAATAAAGTTAAAAATATAATCTTTCTTAATGATAAATGACTTCAATAGATTATATTTTTTAAGCATGTTTTTATAATTTTTACTAGATGGACCCAATTTTTTTAATTCCGAATAAACCAATCCAATTCTCCAGAAGTAATGCCGAGAGATATAATCAATTTTTTCAATCAAATTTGCTAATTCCCCTGATTGTTTTCTAATTATTTCAATATCCCCCAGTTCATTTAAATTAAATATTTCATATTTATATTTCTCTTTAATAGTTTCAATATCCCTAAGATAACTCTTTTTTTCCACATGATAATTTTTAGAAATATCTTTAATATTGGATTCACCATAATTTATGATTACATTTTCTAATGCATTTTCGTTTAATTCATTCCTATCTAAATGCCTACCAAAACTTTTGAATATTTTTTCATATTCCTTCTTAACATAGTTATACTTCCTACTACCTTCAGAATTAATGAATAAGTTTGGCCCTTTGTTTTTAAAAATTTTATACCTTCCCCTTACAACATAAATAGAGTAGGGGATATCTTTTTTAATTGATTTAAAAATCCCATATAAAATTAGATAAAATTTTCCAATAGGGTAATATTCATTGCCAAAGACCCTTCCTAAAGTGTTAGGAGGAACATAATTAGGGTTTGAAGATAATTGCTGCATAACCATCGAGGCAGTATAAAGATTACGCAAATAATCTAAAGAATTAAATATAATCCCATTGTAAGAGATCCCAATATTATGCAACTGTTTACCTTTATGAACTATTTGGGCATCGACCCATTGAGTAACAGAATCAGAACGCAAATCACAAAGAAATCCTATTATCCCTCTAGTTCTTGGAGTATCTGCCAAACGATATAAATTTCTAACCTCTAAAGAGGGGTTAGGATTATTGTCATTATCAAAATGATGAGTTAATTCATGTGTCCAAGTAGATAATCCTCCATATTGATTCTTGTAAATTACAGACGGAAATTTTTTATCAATACTAGAAAAATATCCCCAAAGTTTTTTTTCAAAATTTTTCTTATCTAATAATAATTGAGGTTTATTTAAAGAATAATCCCAATTTTTTATGTTAATTCTGTTAATAGGATTTATCCCTATAGGGTAACTTTTCTTATCTAAAAATAAGTTATTCTTCTCAGCAAATTCAACACAAAATAATGAAAAATTAATTAATAATTTATTTATTGACTCAACCAATAATGCCTGAGATCCAGGAGTCCCCAGTTGACAAGCAGCGCCGTAAGAGGTTAAATCTCTAATACAACAGTTAACATCAATAAAGTTCGATCTAATTAATCTATGTGGTGATTTTAAGTAAGATAGTTTTAATGATGTTTTCAAGTAATTTAATAATAATGAAGTAAAATCATTAATATTCTCATTAAAATATTCAACTAAAGCTGAAAATTTTGCATATTTCTCCAAATAACCTGTTTTTTTGAGATTAATGTCACGGTAATAAGTCATCTTAATGTTTGACATCAAATTTTCAGTAAAAACTTCTTTAATATACTCTTGTTTATACATGTGATGAATATATATGTGGAAATGAATTTTTGGCTTAAATGTTCCTTTATAATTCTTAATTACAAGCCCTGGGTTCCAATCTTCCTCGATAGAATATATTTTAAGGGCATTTAATTCTTTTCTTGTAATTCCCCCTTCTTTTTGAAGCAGATATTCTTGTGCTAAAATTAATTTACCAATAGGTTTTCGATCAAAATCATCTTTTAACTTTGGTTCATTTAAATATTCAGCAAAAACTTCAAAGAGAACTTTATTATTAAAATGATAAGACATGAGAAAAGATTCAAACCCTTCTATGAATTTTAATTGTGGAGAATCCATACCAAATTCATGAATGATTTTCATTTTGAACAAATTAAATTTACCAATCCAAAACTCAAAAATATTGGTTAATTTTTTAGAATCTTTAATTATTAAACCAATTACTGTTGGATATGGATGTTTGTTAAGTGTTTTAATCTTTTTAATTATTTTACTTGATAATTTTTCAAAATTGTTTAAAACTTTTTGGTTAATATCCTTCATGACATCTTTATAATAAAATTTAACAAACTCGTTCATTTTAAGATCTAATTGATTTAATCTTTTACTAAAATCAACTAAAAATTTCGTTTTAAACCATTTAATATACTGATCGTAAGAACTAATCACATCATCATACTCTTTTTTAGTTTCAATCATAGTTAAAAGTAAAAAAATAAACTATATAAAATTATTGTTTATTCCAGAATAATGGTCAGAAACCCTAAAATTATTTGTTATAGGTCTATTTTTTTATTTTTATTTTCTTTTCTCTTTTTATTTTACTGATATTAGAAAGAAACGTATTCAGGAAGGTTAAAATGTTTTTTTTTACCAAAATAATGTCTGTCACCAGTTAATAAAATAACTTCTTTTGTAACTTCTGTTACTAAATCTCGGATATTAAAATTAGAAAAAGGTTTTTTTTTAACTAACTCTTTAACAGTTTCCATTCCAGTCGGAGTTAATCCGGTGTAAGCTCTATTAATTTTAAAAGCATGATTATCATAAAAATGACAAATTTGCTGTTTTTCTTCTAAACAATAAAAAATTTTAATCAGTTCCCAATTAATAAAATCAGAATGTTGTTTTCCTGAATAATTTAATGATAATGGTTTATTAAGTCTAGTTAAAGAAAGATCTAAATCTTTGTTATCAAACATATTTCCTGTAAAGTATGCTAACTGAGACATTACAACTAAAGCTCTTTCAGAATTTGTTGCATATCCACAAATTTTTCTAAGTAATTCTACCATTTAATAATCAATAAGTGAACCATTTAAAATACTTTTGATTACAGAGTAGTAAAAAAAGCAATAATTATGATATAAACAAAAAACAATTTAAAAAAAGAAATTAAGATTTGATTACATAAACTCTGAAAGAACCGTTTTCTGTTGGAACAGGTTTTGAAGTTGAAGTCACAGGCTTCTTACTTTCAAGCACTTTAACTACCCATTCTTTCTCAACTTCTAAACGGCCATCACTAACAGTAACTTTAACTTTCTTCTCACCAGCAGATTTGAAAACCCTACTAATACTATTAGTTCCTGTAACACCAGTTTCCATCACGCCAAAATCCCATTCAAAAGTTAATTTATTGTTATCAAAATCTTCAGTAACAACGTTAAAAACCATTTCATCACCAGTATAAACTGTTGGCTGAGGTTCAACTGGTAAATAATCAACAATTTCAGGAGCAATGTTAACATTTTTAACAGTAACCTGGATAGGATGGTTAACAATAAATTCTCCATCAGTTACAGTAAACTCTAACCATAAAGTAAATTGTTCAGAATTATATTTCCGATTTAAGAAAGATAATTTACTTGCAAAATTGTTACTAAAACTATCAGTTTTGTTGTTAACTGTATTATATCCTGGCTTCCAGACAAAGATACCATCATAAAATGATGCTCCAGGTGGTAAGTAATTTATACTTAGATTAAGTGGATCATTATCTGGATCAGAAGTAACAATTCTTACAGTAAACTCCTGACCTTCATTAACAACAAGTTCATCTTCTTTAACTTTAATTGATGGTTGTCGGTTTTTTTTCAGAATATCTAAACCTACTGGGACAGTTGTTCCCAAACGGCCATCAGTAGCCGTGACGTAAATTGCATAATGACCTTCATCATCATAATCTGTTTTCCATTCACCACTTCTTTTACCTAATGGTTTAGTATAATAAGTCCTTACTATATCCCCATCAGGATCGTAAGCTTGAAGACTAACTTTTATATTTTCAGTTTCAGTGAATTCAACACTATTTTCTTCAGGCAATATTGGTGCACGATTAACATTATAAACAATAATTTCAACTTCTTCAACAGAACATTTATCTTTACCACAACTTGTAACAGTTAATGGGGATGATTTCTTTTTCAAAAACAAGTGTTCTAATCTTAAAGAGTTCATAACATTGCTAAAGAATCCACCACTTCTTCTAATAAAGTCGTAACCAGGCGTCCAAGAAAATGTTTTACCCTTATTAATATAAATTGCACTTTCTGGAAAATTCTCAAAACTGATAGTAACTTTATCTCCATCTTCATCATAACTGTCAATGTTCCAAATAAGTTCTTCATTTTCTTTAATTTCTAACATTTCTGGTACATTAAGTACAGGTGCCCTATCAACATCAACAACAGTTAAATACAATTTCACATTTGTAGTAAACTCACCATCAAAAGCACTAAATCTTAAAGTATAATCATCAGCAGAATCATAATCTAATTCCCACTCACCTTCTTCATTAAGCGGTTCTTCAAAAGTATAAACTAATTCATCACCATCCAAATCTAAGTCAGGAAGGTCCAGTGACAATTTTTCGCCTTCATTAATTGTGATAGGAACTGTTTCTAAAATGGGTTTTCTGTTAACATGTTCAACAACAATAGTCCATTCTTGTTTGTACTCATCTACTCCATCACCCATAACTAAAATTAATGAATGCTCACCAGAACTTTCATAATCAAAATAATATTCTCCAGAAGATTCTTCAGTAATAAATTGACCATCTAAACTCCAATTATAACTAATTTTATCGCCATCCCCGTCATTAGCTTTAACAAAAAACTTTAAATCTTCATTTTCATTAACATTAAAAATATTTTTAGTAGCAAAAGAATTTAAAACAACAGGTAACTGATTAGTTTCTGAAACAGTAATTTCAACTCTCGCTTCAGTTTCAAATTCTCCATCAGAGATAGTAAACTCTGTTACAAAGTTTCCTGCACTATTGTAATTGGGGGTCCATAATCCCTCACTATTAAACGGACTTTCAAAGTGATAACTTAAAGGGTCATCATCAGGATCAACAACAAATTCTTTTAAATTGATTAATTCATTTTCAGTTATTTCTAACTTATTCTGAGAAATGTAAGGGGCTTGATTTTTATTTTCAACAATTATTACAACTTCTTCAATAGTTTGACTTAAACCGTCAGAAGCAGTAATCTCTATAGTGTGTGTGCCAGCATCATCATATCCAGTTTGCCATTCTCCATCATCATCTAATGGAGGAGAGAAATAGTAAACAATTTTATCTTCATCAGGGTCAATAGCTTCAGGAACAATTTTAACTAAATCTGTCTCTTGAACAGTAAATGTTCTTTTTGCTGCAAGAGTAGTACTTAACGCAATTAGAAAAATAAGTAAAGTTATTAATACCAGTTTACTCGTTCTTGTAACCATTTTTTAAGTCCCCTCGTTCCCTCATTTAAGTTTAATTATTTTAATATAAATAAAAAAAAGAAAAAAGAATAGTTCTTTCTATCCTTCTGCATTTGCAGTGTTTTCAGCAACTACATTGTTCATTTTCAATGAAACATCAACAATATTTGGTGGCATGTTAACATCTTCAATGACAACTTTTACTTTTTTAGTTACTTTATCTTTACCATCATCTACTGTTACAGTAACAACATATTCTCCATGATCAGTAAAACCAGTTTCCCAGATACCATCATCCCCAACAGGTTCACTAATAGTAACTGTAAACTCATCTTCATCTAAGTCAGAAACCACAGGTTTAATTTTAACGATTTCTCCTTCTTTAACTGTAACATCTTTTAGACCAGTAATTTCAGGTAAAACGTTAACATCTGTAACACTTAACTTAAATTTTTGGACAGTTTCAAGTTCACCATCAGTTGCTAGAACTGTGATTTCATACTCACCAGCACTAGTATGATCAGTTACCCAAGTACCACTCTTTAAAGGTTGAGATGTTGTTAGAGTAACTGCATCCTTGTTTGGATCAGAAACAGTAGGTTTAAAAGTAACTGTATCGCCTTCTCTAACAGTAATGTCTTTAACACCACTAATAATTGGAGCAACGTTAACTCTTTCCACTACAATTTTAATTTTCTTTTCAGTTGTCAACATTCCGTCAGTCGCACTAAGAGTAACAACATACTCACCAGCATCACCATAATTAGTTTTCCATTCACCATTATTGCTTAAAGGTTTAGTAAATCTGTAAGTCACTTTATCATTGTCTGGATCAGTAACTTTAACGTTTAATTTTACCCACTCATTTTCTTTTACTGAAATGACACTCATATCTTCATCAGAAACTTCTTCCAAATTTTCTTCTTCAGTTAATTCAGGTAACATTACATCTTCTTCAACAACAACTTCATCAACTTCTTCTTCAGTACCTTCAACAGGAGTTTCAACTAAAACTTCTTCTCCTTCAACTAAATAATCATCAGTATTTTCCGTAGCTTCAATCTCTTGTTCAATTTGAGCAATTTCATCAATTAAATCTAAATCATCAACATTAACTTCTTCCTCTGTAGGAACATCATAGGCTTTATAATCTAGACAGCCCACTAAAAATACAAACATAATCAAAACAGTTAAACTCACCAATACTTTTTTCATTATAATACACCCCCTAAATGGATTAGTAATAAATTCGCTTATTCGAATTTTTATTATTCCAGAATGATAAGTCGTATTTAAAGATTTATAGGCAGGAAAGTATATAGTTGAGAATAAGATGATAAACAAAAAAAGTATGGCCCCGCCGAGATTTGAATACCCGCTCAATTAAGAGTCTCGGGACCTCACGATTTCTTTCCGTAAGGATATCAGTCGTGCGCTCTATTACCCAAAATTAAATTTTCCAGGCTAAGCCACGGGGCCACAGAGGGACAGAAATGGTCCCCATTTTTAAATATTACGATTATCAGGAAGATATATACACCAAAGACCAATTGGTAAAATATATTTTTAAGAAAAGAAAATCTTAATAAGTATGTAAACTAACTAATAAATATGAGTTTAGTAGAACTACTTAAAGAAGCACATTCTAGAGGTAAAGAGTATGCAGATAAATCCACCATTGAATTTTTAAAAGATATTGATACTGATCCAAGAGTATTAGGACTTTATTTATATGCTGGTACACCAATGCCAATTTCTTATGCGGAAGGCTTTCTAGGATATTTTTTTAAAAAAGAATATAAGAAAAATTAATCTTGGTAAATCTCTTCTTTCAAAACGCCAATATGTTTAAGACCACGATACTTCTTATCAAAATCTAAACCGTAACCTACAACAAATTCATTCTTAATAACAAAACCAGTATAGTCTGGTTGCCATTCAATTCCGGGTAAACGTCTTTCAGGTTTGTCAAGCAAACAAGCAACTTCAACACTTTGGGGTTTGAATTCATTCATTTTGTCAAGAAGTTTATTCAATGTTCTACCAGTATCATAAATGTCTTCGGTAATAATAACTTTTTTATCCCTAACTTTATTAAAATTAAAACCAGTGAAATTAACATCTCCAGTAGATTCAGTACCCTCATAACTTTTACAGCGGACTGTACAAATCTCAAATGGCGTCCACATATGTTCATTATAAAACAAATCATGATAAAATTTTAAAGCACCTTTTAATACACATAAAGCAATAATTTCTTCAGAATAATATTTATGAGAAATTTCATAAGCCATCCTATCAACTCTTGACTTTATTGTCCCATAAGGGACCATAATAGAATCTAAATCGTCTCTATATACTTCTGGGATTATGAACTGTTCAGTAGGAATTAAAGGAGATTTCCTTAGATCAATTGGCTGAGATCTTTTCATTTCTTTCATATATAAGTTATTTTTAATCCAGTTAAATATTTTATTGTTATCTGGAGGATAGTTAAAGTGCTTCATCTGGAATAACGCTATTTTGTATACTACATGCAATAGGCGCATTTTGGGAGTAGGGCACGGCACGTTGGATTTTTTGTTAAAAAAAAAAACAAAAAATGTGCCTCATTTGGCGCTACTCCAAAAATCCACGCGCCGGCACGTAGTATACAAATTTATTATATTCCGGATGGAGGATAGTTAAAGCAAAGTTTTTTAAAGTAACACTAAATTCTAACATTCATAGCGGGGTAGGGCAGTTAGGAGTGCCCGCCGGGCTCATAACCCGGAGGTCGGAAGTTCAAATCTTTCCCCCGCTACTCTTTTTTATCAAATAATTTGCAATAATGAATAAAGAACATATATTCTATTTTCGTAAAGTATATATACAGTTATGTTTTTCCAAGAATTAAAATGAGATTAAATAAGTTAACTCCAAAAGATGTCATGCAATGGCATGCAGAAAGAAGGATATCTCAAAAAGTTTGTGCACAAATGTTAGAGAACACTTTGCTAGAAAAAGATATGTCTTTATTAAATAAAATGGCAAAGTTATACTCCTCTGCTAAGAAAAGGCAAATATCCTTGGTAGAGTATTGTACGGGCTTGTATGAGTTAAGTTAGTAAAAAATATTTCTTTTTAGTCAATATAGGCGTAGTGCTCTGGTGTGTAAAAAAATTAAGAAAAAAGATTAAAAAATAAATTTAATATGAAAGAACAGTTATTCTATCTGCTCGTTTTGTTCCATATTGAGTATTTTCTGTAAAATCAGTTTCGGATGGAGATCTTACAATTCTATCTCTGCTAGTAAAATTGTCATTGTTCCAATTACCTGAAGGAAAACTTATTCTAGAACCAGTTTTAATAAGTATATCTAAAGATTCTTTTTTGACAGCCCCCTCATTTATTGTTCCCATTGAGTCAATAACAGAAACCCCCAGAATTCTTCCATCATCAGTTTCAACTTTTAGTGTATATTTTGAATCTAATTTTACAGTTTCATTTGAATATGCTTCACTAACAAGACCATTAATATGTTTTTCTGGATTTGGAGACAATGTATTTTGATATTCTTCAGCTAAAACAGTTGCCACAATCGAAGTGTTCTTTCTTTGAAACTCAGTTGTCAAATATTCCTTTCTTGATTTTATACCAAAATAACCAATAGATCCAAGAGCTAATGTTGCTAGAACAGATCCTGCAATAATTTTATTTTTTAGTGTCATAATGAATAAAAATAACATACGCCTTATAAATCTTTCCCCCAGTAACCACTCAAGAGTAAGTAAGTGAGTGAAGAGGGTTAATGAATCAAAACCATGAAATCGTAAACTTTAAAAACAAACCTTTTTCTGTTCAAGGTTATGGATAAAAAAGGTTCAATTCAAATCGTCGCAGTAATATTAGCATTAGTAATCTTGGGTTACTTCTTAATAAGTGTTGCACAAAGAGAATGTAATAGTAATAGAGATTGCTCAGATAATGCTTATTGTAACACTAATTATGAATGTCATGGTTATCCTGAACAAATTGTTGTTAAAGAAAGTAATTGGATACCAGCAGCTTTAATCCTAGGAATCTTTTTATTAGTTTCAGCTTATATTCTTAGAACTAAAAAAATCCCATTCTTAAATGAGAAGAATTAAATAGTATCTCCATTTTTCATTTTTTATGAAAATTCAATATAAACACTTATCTCAAAGACCACATCTTTGTGCAGCTACTTGTTTACAAATGGTTCTTTTCAGAAAAGGACATTGGGTTGAACAAGAAGAGCTTGCTTTTAAAATGGGTACAAGAATAAGGACCATTAGTAGAGATTTATTTAATTTAAATTTTAAGATTGATGACAATGATGCAGGATTGAGATTAGAAGAATTTTCAAAGTTTGATTGGCTAAGTGAGTATGGTTTAAAAGCAGAAGTGATAACATTTAATGAGATTAAAGATTTCAAAGAATTAATTGAAGAGAATCTTAATAATGATAATGATATTATTGTGAATTTTCATCGTTCAGTATTTACTCCAGAAAGAGATTGGGGCCATTTTGCTTTAATAAGTTCTATTGAAGATAAAGAAGTGGAATTGTGCAGTTCTTCTTATATTGAGAAACCTTTTTACAAAGTAAATATAGACAAATTACTTGAAGCAGTCTCTTATAGTAAAAATGGTGAGAGTAGAGGCGTTGTAATTATCAAAAAACTTTAAGCAGTTAATATTTCTACACCTTCTTGGCCAAGAAAAGATTTTAATCTTTCTTTTTTTCTGAGTCTAGATTCAAGATTATCAAGAAATGTTTCTGAAACATCTCTGCCAGTTTTAATCATTCTTATTTGATTATGGTAAGCACGCAATTCTAAATCTAAATGAAAAATTGCTGTTTCTACTTTAGTTAGTTTTTTAGAGGGAATAGTGATTTTTGGTTTTTGGTAATATTCTCTGGCATGAAAACATTCATGATCAATTAAAACGGATAAGAAATCTGTTTCATTTTCAGTAAAATTATTATCAAAAGCTAATGGATAGACATTAATTGTAGATTTTAAGTTAGGAACAAAGAAATTTCTAGTAGCAAAATGACAGTCAACATCCATACAATAATCTGTTTCTTTGTTAATATATTTTATTTCTTTGACATAATTTTCTAGTTTACCCAACCTAATAGAATTAAGAAAATCTTGACGTTTTCTCTCGTTTGCCCTTGCAACATAAAAATCCATCAATATAATTGAAATACGTTGAAGATTATAATTATTCTGTAACTAGAGCATTATAATTGCAATATTTTTGGATCTTACAAGCTTCACAGTCAGGTTTGATTGGAAAACAAACTCTCTGTCCATAATCAACAAGAAGCAGATTGACTTTTCCCCAGAATGATGGTGAAATGATTTTCATTAACTTTTCTTCTGTTTGAAATTCATTTTGAGTATTTACCCAGCCAAGCCTATTAGAAATTCTGTGTACATGAATATCTACGGCAATTGCTGGTTTATTAAAAGCATAATTCAACATACAATTAGCCGTCTTTCTACCCACGCCAGGAAGTTTAATCAGACCTTCTAAAGTATCAGGAACGACCCCATTAAAATCTTCAAGAATCATCTTACTAAGTGTTTTAATATTATTAGCTTTAACTTTATAAAAACCAATCCCGTACAATTCTTTTTCTAATGTCTCACCTTTCAATTTAAGAAAATCTTCGGGAGCGTTCCATTTTTTGAACATTTTAATAACAATTGGAATGGTAGTGGTATCTTTTGTACGAGAACTAAGCATCGTAGCGATTAACATTTGAAATTTGCTATGATGTTTAAACTGTTCAAGCATAGTTTCTTGATGATCTTGTTCTAAGATTAAGAATATTTTTTTGTAGTCAATCACATTAAACCAACTTACTCCAAAAAAGTTTTAATTTTTTCAATAATTAAACTATAAGTTTTGTCATCAACAAGATTTTCTTTCTTTGTATCATAATGGTGAGCAAAATTAGGGTCCGCAAATCTTTGATTATCAATGATAACCTCATGGTTATACCTCGGACGAAAGTGCCAATGTACCCAGGGTTGAGGAGGATTCTTTTTGTAAGCATAATTCATTAAACAAGTCCAATTAAACATTGTTGCATCAAAACATTTCTTGCAAGATGTTTCTAAAGACTTAACAACATTTCCAAAATCTAACCATTCTTCTGGTGTAATTTCTGACATAGACTTTGCTTTTCTTTTTAATACAACAACAGAATATCCCAAATAAGTTTGGTTTTGATGTAATAT